>BNJU01000916.1_pt1 | contig 246416 bp, 303 predicted proteins | sample 8539281 | NCBI WGS metagenome assembly BNJU01 (sample SAMD00202456, study PRJDB9452) | human saliva metagenome | isolation source: human saliva | place: Japan | reverse complement strand
GTTAAAAAAAGGCGGTGGGACAGACAGCCATGACGACATAGCCGTCACCCACAGAAACACGAAAATAAAGACAAGAGCCCTCATTTAGAAGTATAATCTAAGTGAGGGCTTTGTGGTTGATAATTTCTTGAATATCACTTTCTCGGGACAAACTAATCCACTCTACCGACGAGTACCCCAAAATATCGCCTTGAGCATGAGTATAAAAATACGACAACGTTATCGGTAGACAAGCTCTCTGACTTTATAAATGGAGGGAATCACAATGGATGTTCTCTATCAATCTTGTGCAGGTATTGATGTCCATCAAGCTACTGTTGTGGTTTGTATTCTACATGGGCCGCTCACTTCTACTCGTCCAAAGCGTGAAATGGCTCAGTTTGATACAACGACAAAAGGATTAAAAGCCTGTCATGATTTTCTCACTCAATTTCATGTAGAAGCCGTCGGCATGGAAAGCACAGGAGTTTACTGGAGACCTGTCTGGCATGAACTCTGTGATGACTTTGAACTCATCCTAGCACAGCCTGCTCATATGAAAGCTATTCCAGGTCAAAAAACAGATAAGAAAGATGCTCACTGGATTGCCCAATTAACACGAATCGGCCTGCTCCCTCGCAGTTTCGTTCCTGATGAAACCATTCAAGAATTGAGAGAGCTAACACGACAACGGAAACACTATGTAGAGAGCCGTAATCGTGAGACCAATCGGATCCATAAAATCCTCCAATCAGGAGGTATTAAGCTGACAACCTACATAGAAGATATCATGGGTGCTTCTGGTCGAAACTTACTGCAGCTGCTTATTGATGAGACGCCCCTTACCCCAAGAATGATCCATCAATCTGTTTATACCAGTTTGAAAAGAAAAGTTCCCCAACTCCTTGAGGCACTTGATGGGTACTTTTCGGCTCATCATCGTTTTATGTTAGGTCAGTCCTTAGAGATTTACGATTTTTATCAAAAACAAATCGATTGTTTGGAAGAGCGTATAAACGGCTATCTAAATCTCTATGAGAGACCAGTGGAAATCCTAGATTCTATTCCTGGTATGGATCTTATTACAGCCTCTGTGATCATAGCGGAAATTGGGGTAGACATGAGCCAGTTTCCAACAGCTGGACATCTCGCTTCCTGGGCTGGTTTGTGTCCTGGAAATAATGAAAGTGCCGGTAAAAAGAGGAGCACAAAAATCAGACATGGCAATTCCTATTTAAAAAGGTGTCTCTGTCAAGCAGTTTTTGCGGCAAAAAGACAAAAAGGAAGTCCACTAGCAGAGCGTTATTACCAAATTCAAAGTAGGAGAGGACCGCAAAAAGCAACTATTGCACTCGCACATCAACTTCTTAAAATAGCTTATATCCTTTTGAAAGAAAATCTCACTTATCAGGAGTTTGTGCTACAAAAAAGGCTACTAGAGACGAGCCAGTAGCCTAATACAATTTTTTCACCTTCATTATACCACAAGGGGAGTCTTTTTGCGCTCTTTTGAGTTTTCGTATAAGAAATCGATAGACAAAGTCTCGATTTCGTAGTCCCAGCCCGCGAGTATGATTAGAGCTTTTTGGAGTCCAAAAGACGAACAAAAAGTTCAATCAGCTACCGCGTCAAAGTTTGATTACTAATATAGTCATTTAGTTTTAAAAAAGCACTCTAAACATTCAAAGATATTTGGGACTTCCCTTAATAAATCTCTCACTTTCTTTTTCAAGATAGCCCAAGCTTGCTCAATGGGATTCAAATCTGGTGAATAAGGTGGTAGAGGTAAGAAAAAGTGTTTATCTTTGACGCAAAGTTCATCCAAAATCTTCTTGGGATGAAAACTAGCATTGTCCATGACAATGACATGAGGTGTCTTCAAAGCAGGCAGGAGTTGCGTTTTGAACCACTTAACAAAGAAGTCGCTCGTCATGCTTTCCTTGTAAATCATAGGAGCTATAAACTCTCCATCTACTTGTCCTGCAACAATTGAAGTCCGCTCAAAACGCCGTCCATTAATCTTTTCATAGACTTTCTCTCCTCTAGGAGCCCGTGCATGAGAACGATAGAGGTAGCGGTCGATTCCTGTTTCGTCAATATATACGACTGGTAAATCTTTTAGATTATCCAAAATATCAAGAAATTCAGCGACTTTCTCTGGATCTTGTTCCTTAAAGCTAGTCGTCTTTTTTTAAAGTGACATTGATCTGCTTTAAAGCTGCCCATACTGAAGGAACAGCACAATCAAAATGTGCCGCAATTTCCCGTAAAAAAGCATCTGGATGAGCCTCTACAAAGGCCTTCAACTCCTCCAAAGGAATCTTTCGGCTTTTGGCGACTCTCTTTTTCCGCTCTAAGTGCCCTTGTTCACGTAATTTCTTTTCCCATGTGAAGAGAGTTCTGACGCCAACGTCAAAAACTTTGGATGCCTCGACATGGCTGTGTCCCTCTTTGATGTAATTTAATGCTCGTTGTTTAAAATCTGTACTATATGCCATAGCTTTATTATAACATGTATTTTATAAACTAAGTGACTATAAAAAGTGAGGTCGGGATCTTTTGTCCCAACCTCACTTTTTATTAGAGTCGATTTCTGAATACTTCGTACATGAGAATAGCAGCAGCAACACTGGCATTGAGGCTCTGTACGTGACCATTCATAGGAATAGTAATCATTTCATCTACTTGTTTTTTAATGTTACTAGAGATACCTTTGCCTTCATTTCCGATGATGAGAGCAATCTTTCCTTTGGTATTCCATTTGTGGCAAGGAGTTCCATTCATATCAGTTCCAAAAGTCCAGAAGCCTTCGTCTTTGAGTTTGTCCAAGGTTTGACTGAGATTAGTGACTCGGGCAATAGGAACGTGTTCAATCGCACCTGTTGCTGTTTTAGCAACGACAGGAGTAACACCGACAGCTCGGTGTTTGGGAATGATGACACCTGAAACATTGGTTGCATCCGCTGTTCTCAAGATAGAACCAAGATTATGTGGGTCCGTTAAACCATCAAGGATTAGTAGTAGTGGGTTTTCTTCCTGGCGTGTCTTAGCAAGAATTTGCTCAAGTTCAGTGTAGGCAAATTCAGAAACACGCAAGACAAAACCTTGGTGAACAGCTCCTTCAGTCATCTCAGAAAGTGATTTTTTAGAAGTCCAAGAAATGGATACTTTCTTTTCAGTAGCCAATTCCTTAACTTTTTCCACATTCTTTCCTCGTAAATCTTCCTGAAGGTAGAGTTTGTTTCCAGTATTTGCTAAAAGAGCTTCTGTGACGGCATGAACGCCATAGACAATATCGTTTGTTTTCATATCTTCATTATAACACAAAATCCCGTCTTGCAACGGGATTTTCTTTATTCAAGAATGAGTAAACCATCTTTAACTTCAAATGGGTCTTTTTCATTGATACGATCGTAGAACATAATGCCATTTAAGTGGTCAATTTCGTGTTGAACTACAATAGAATTATAGCCTTTTAGTTTAATGCGGTGCTTTTCTCCATCTTTATCAAAATAGTCAACAGTTACTCGAGCATGGCGGATAACATAGCCTGGAACAGCACGGTCAACAGACAAGCAACCTTCTCCTTCACCTAGAGCAGCATCTTGGACTGAGTGAGAGACGATTTTAGGATTGTACATAACAGCTTGTAAGTCATAGGCTTCTTGAGGAGTTTCACCTTCCTCAGTGATATTTGGTACCAGTACGGCGATGATGCGTTTTGAGATATCCAGCTGTGGTGCAGCAAGCCCAACACCTCCACGTAGACCTAATTTTTCAGCCATAACAGGATCTTGCGAGTGTTTCAAAAATTGCATCATTTTTTCTCCAAGAATGATATCTTGGTCACTCAAAGGGAAAGAGACCTCCTCGGCAACGGCACGAAGAGTAGGGTTCCCTTCGCGGATAATATCTTTCATATCTATTAAATGAGCAGCTTTGGTAATTCGTTCTATAGCAGACATATTCTTTCCTTTCCTTCCATTACAATTACATGATAACACAAAACAGATGAGAAAGAAAGTCACAGAAGCTGTTAAAAAATTATAGAATATAAGGAAATACCTATTTGTCTGTGGTATAATAGAGTAAGAAAAATAACTTTAAAATCATGGGAGAAAAATGATGGAACAACGTAGTAGAAAAAGAAAAAATGGTCCTGTTTTACAAGCTATTAGAAATACTGTTCGATTTTTCAGGAGCTATAAACAGTGGAACAATCGCACTTTTATTGTGGTCCTGTTAGCTTCGGTAGCTACCTCGATGATGCTGACTTTATTAGTGGAAGGAGCTCGAGGGATCTCTTTAAGCAGTAGTGATCCAAGTGCCCTGCAGAAAAAGTCAAATTCTCAGGAGAAGAATGCAGAGTCGGAACAGGAAACAAGTGCGCGTATCATGGCAAATGGTGATTTGCTTTATCATGATATTATCTACATTTCAGCTAAAAAATCAGACGGTACCTATGATTTCCATGAAAATTTTGAATATGTGAAACCTTGGCTGAAGCAAGCTGACTTAGTCATTGGTGATTTTGAAGGAACTGTAAATAAAGACCATTATCTCGCAGGTTATCCCTTGTTTAATGCACCTGGTGAAGTTATGGATGCTATAAAAGATGCGGGCTATCAAGTGCTAGACTTGGCTCACAATCATATCTTGGATTCTCAGATTGAGGGAGTGGTTTCAACTGCAGATGCTATTGAAAAGGCAGGAATGACACCAGTCGGGGTTTATACTCATGAATCACGAGACAAGGCACCTTTACTGATTAAGGAAGTTAATGGTATAAAAGTTGCTATTTTAGCTTATTCCTATGGTTTTAACGGCATTGAACAAAGCATTTCTCAAGAGGATTATAACCGTTATCTTTCAGACTTAGACGAAGATAAAATGAAGGCTGAAATTGAACGAGCAGAGAAGGAGGCAGATATTACAATTATCATGCCTCAGATGGGAGTTGAGTATCAAATTGAGCCGACTGAGGAGCAAAAGAAACTTTACCATAAAATGATTGATTGGGGAGCTGATATTATCTTTGGTGGTCACCCTCACGTTGTTGAACCAGCTGAAACGGTTGAAAAAGACGGTGATAAAAAGCTTATCATCTACTCTATGGGGAACTTTATCTCAAATCAACGGATTGAAACCATGCAGGATGTTGAAAATGCCAAGTGGACGGAACGTGGAGTCCTCATGGATGTAACCATTAAGAAGAAATCCGGTAAAACAACTATCGAGACGGCTCAAGCCCATCCAAGCTGGGTGAGTCGGACTCCTAAGGGAGGTTATTCTCCAGAAGGCTACCCACTCTATCTTTACCAAACCTATATCTTGGAAGATTTTATTGAGGGTGGGAAATACCGTAGTCAGTTAGACGAGGCCACCAAGCAAAGGATTGATACAGCCTATCAAGAAATGAACGAGCATGTAGGTTTGAAGTGGTAGTGATTTGAACCTCAAGGAGACACAATGGAAATAAAGATAATAGCGACGGATATGGACGGTACTTTGTTGGATCCTCAAGGACAACTGGACCTACCTCGACTAGAGAAAATTTTAGATCAGCTAGATCAACGTGGCGTTCGTTTTGTCATTGCAACTGGAAATGAAGTTCATCGAATGCGACAATTACTGGGAAATCTAGCAGATAGAGTAGTTCTCGTAGTTGCTAATGGTTCTCGTTTATTCGAAAATGATCAATTGATTCAAGCTCAGACTTGGGATGATGCTATGGTTGATAGAGCTTTAGCTCATTTTAAGGCAGAGAGTGCCAGGATCAGTTTGTCGTAACTGCTATGAATGGTGGTTTTGTAAAGAAAGGTACTGTTTTTACAGAACTAGATAAATTTATGACTCCAGAGATGATTGAAAAGCTCTATCAACGAATGCAATTCGTCGATGAATTTGACTCTAAATTCTTCGGTGGTGTTCTCAAGATGAGTATGGTTGTTGGTGAAGAACGATCCGATTCGGTTTTACAGGAAATCAACGACTTATTTGATGGTCATGTGCGAGCTGTTTCTAGTGGATATGGTTGTATTGATATCTTACAAGATGGTATTCATAAGGCTTGGGGCTTAGAAGAATTGCTCAAACGTTGGAACTTAAAACCTGAACAAATTATGGCCTTTGGTGATAGTGAAAATGATATCGAAATGTTAGAGTTGGCAGGTGTTTCTTATGCGATGGAAAATGCAGAAGAGGCTGTTAAGAGAGTTGCGGCAAAAGTAGCTCCAGCCAACAGTCAGGCAGGGGTTTACCAAGTTTTAGAAAGCTGGCTAGAAGAAGGAGAATAACTTGGCAGTACAACTATTAGAAAATTGGCTCTTAAAAGAACAAGAGAAAATTCAAACCAAGTATCGTGAACTTAATCAAATCTCGGTAATTGAACCAGATATCATTTTTATCGGGGATTCCATTATTGAATATTATCCCTTGCAAGAATTATTGGGAACGTCAAAAACCATTGTGAATCGAGGGATTCGAGGCTACCAGACGGGACTTTTACGAGAAAATCTTGATGCTCATCTCTATGGCGATGCAGTGGATCAAATTGTACTATTGATTGGGACAAATGACATTGGAAAGGATGTTCCAATGAATGAAGCGCTAAATAATCTTGAAAGCGTGATTCAAACCATTTCTCGTGATTATCCACTTTCACAGATAAAGCTAGTTTCAATCTTACCAGTCAATGAGAGTACGGACTTCAAGCAGACTGTTTACATTCGTACTAATGAGAAAATCAAGGCCTGGAACCAAGCCTATCAAGACCTTGCCTCTGCCTATATGCAGGTTGAATTTGTGCCTGTTTTTGAGAACTTACTAGATCAGAAAGGTCAACTCAAGTCAGACTTCACAACAGATGGCCTTCACCTCAGTGTCGCTGGTTACCAGGCTTTATCAAGTACTCTAAAAAAATATATTTTCTAGATTAATTCACTAATGTGAGATAATTTTAAGAGTCATAAATATTATAAAAAAATTCTTCTTGTAGATGTTAAAAAGTGATAAACATTCACTGTAATCTATAAGTTGAATTTTTTTGTTTTTATCATAAATTTGCTCTAAAAAAACAGAGTATTTTTTTCCTGTATAGAGAACAAAGCAGAAATAATAACAAATATTTAAATATATAAAAATTCAAATGTCTTGATACTAAATATTCTTTAGAAAATGCATATTATACAATTTAAAGCTGAGGCTTGGAGCATCTTTTTTTCTTGCTATAAATCTTACACTATGTTATACTTTTAGCGTTACTAGTAATTTTGGGAGAGACATTTTCTTTTAAGGAAAAAGTCAATAATCTTACATATTATTAGTCAAAAAGTTAAAAAAGGAGAACTTATCACATGATAAGAAGAGAGCAACAACGATTTTCTTTAAGAAAATACAAAGTTGGTGTCGCATCAGTTTTCTTAGGAACGACCCTTAGCTTTATGCTAGCTAACGGTAGTGCTGTAAATGCTGCTGAGATTGTAGCACAAAAAGCAGCTTCTGCTGAGAAGGCTGAACTAGTCGATAAGGAAAAGTTGACAGAGCCATCCACGGATCTAGCAAATTCGGCTGTTTCTGAAACTTCTGAAGAAAAGGTAGAAACTTCAACACCTGAGGTTAAGCCTGAAGAAGCAAAAACCAGAGTCAACGGAAGTTAAGTCTGAAGAAGCAAAAACAGACTCAACAGAAGTTAAGTCTGAAGAAGCAAAAACAGAGTCGACGGAAGTGAAGGCTGAAGAGGCAAAAACAGAGTCGACGGAAGTGAAGGCTGAGAAGGAAAAAACAGAGTCAACTGAGGTCAAAGCTGAAGTATCTGCGCCAGCAATTACAGAAAGCAAAAGTGAAAAACCAAAGGTAGGACTTTCTGAAGTGAAGGCTGAGCCTTTAAAACCAGCAGGAGCTACTTCAGCAACTGAAGAGTCTGTACCAACAGAGTCAAACAATCAAAAGTCTGAACAACAGACAGAAGTTTCAGCAGTAGCTGAGGCAACTAGCCTTGATGTAAATGCAGGAACAAATAAGGTTGAAGAAAAACCACTAGTTGATACTGAAACACTAGCTTTGGCAGCTGAAAACACTGTAAATGCAGGTGCCTTGGCTACAAATAGTGGTCGTCGTCGTAATCGTCGTGCCACTACTGATGAAGCTGTATCTGGAGACCACAACTCTAATCCGCTAAGAGTTAGCACTTACTTAAAAGATGGGGAAACAGTAACTCCAGAAATCAAAGATGCTAACGGAGCAACTGTAAAATCTCAAATAGTGCCTGCTGGTTATTCTAGAAAAGAAGGAAATGTTTATACGTATGGAATTTTAAATTTAACTGGTTTTAATTCACGTTATAATGTTAATTACTATACTAGAATATATAAGAACTTTGATTCTTCAACTACTTCAACGGTGGAGTTGATTGATAAAAATACTGGATCAATTCTTGAAACTGTTACAATTTCCCCTACAAGTGGTATTCAAAAAGTTTACAACTACAACAACTAAGTCAAATGGAGAATTGACCCTTAAAGTAGACTATCAACCAGGAGTGGGGAAAGGACCAGGGAAAACTGACCAACCTTTTGTTCAACAATATTATGAAGTAGGGGCTAAGATTCAAGCACTCGTGAATCCTAAGAATCAAACAGAGGCTGATCTTTATACCGCAGTATATGATTCTCGTAAATCAAATGATGTAATTAACGTTGTTGAACCTACATATAATGGTCGAGAGATAACTGACACTAACAACAAAATTCCACTAGCTGTAGAAAAAACAACTTATTACAGAATTGTTGATAAAACCAATCCAACTTATAACGCTAATAAAACAGATAAAACGGTTCAAGATTATAAACCAACAGGTAATGAAGTCGAATTAGCTAAGTACACCTTGACTGCAATGGAAGGACAAAACTTTACAGCATCTGGTGAGCGTCAATTTGATGGATATAAACTGTATCAAACTGCTGATGAAAATGATCAATCAGGTTATGTAAGTCGTCCTTACAAAGTTGGTACTAAATTCATGGACGCAGATCGTGCAGGAATCAAACGTATTAAAGAGATTGTTAAGGAAGACGGAACTGTTATTACACGTGTATATCTATTGGATCCGAAACAACAAAGTAAGCGTTCTGATGGAACTTTGAGTACAAATGGTTATATTTTAGTTGGTGAAACAGAACCAATTCCTCCTGGAGAAATCAATAAGAAGCCATTAACTAGCAATTCAAATCTTAATTTACGAACAATTGCATTTACTAATAAAAATGGAGTAAATTATCCAGATGGTAAAGAAGTTACTGCGGTGCTTCAAACAGTTAATGTGAAGCCGGGTGAAGAAAAGAAAAGTCTTTTTGTCCCATTCTTGGGAGATAATATTGGACATGAATCACCAAATAGTCAGCTTGTAAATGGTGTTGAAGGCATTGGATTTAACGTTGACTTATCTAATACATTAGTACCGTATAAACAACCTATCTACTACTACGTTAAGCAAGAACCAGTAACAGTAACTCCAGAAGTTGAAAAGCAACTGGAAGGACGTGTATTAGCAAATGGTGAGTTTACATTCAAACTTAAAGAAATAATCCAAATAAATCAACATCTTATGAAGAAACTGTAACTAACAAAGCTGACGGTAAAGCTACATTCAGCAAATTAACATTTAACAAAAAAGGTGTATACACTTATACCATCACTGAAACTGCGGGTTCAGATAAAAATGTTGATTACGATGGCATGACAGTTACTATGACCGTTACTGTAACTGAAAATGAGAAAGGTGATTTACAAGCTGCAGTTAAATACAGTGCTGAAGGTGGATTCAAATCAAGTGCTGATGATAAAATCTTCAACAACTACGTTGTAGCACCTGTTAAAACTAAATTCGACTTCACTAAGAAATTAGCTGGACGTGAACTTAAAGACGGAGAATTCAAATTCGTTCTTAAAGATGAAAACGGACAAGAAGTTGAAACTGTTACTAACAAAAAAGATGGAACTGTAACATTTAAAGAAATAGCATTCGATAACTCTAAAGTTGGTACTCACACTTATACTGTTGAAGAAGTGATTCCAGCTTCAAAAGAGCTTGGAATGACTTATGACACCATGAAAGCAACAATTACAGTTGAAGTTTCTAAAAATGGTCACACATTAACAACAGTAACTAACGTAGTTTCTGCTGGTGGGGTAGACGCTAATGGTAAAGCAACTGATGGAACAGCGGATAAAGAGTTCAATAACAAAATAACTCCTCCAGAAACACCTGTATTCCAACCAGAAAAATTTGTCCTTAATAAAGAAAAAGTTGATCTACAAGGTGAAAAACTGTTAGATGATGACAAAGAGTTAACAAACAAATATACAGAAACTGATGCGAATCCATATGCCGACTTAACGAACAATAACGAAGCAGAAAACATCAACACTAAGACTGTTAAACGTGGTGAAAAATTAGTCTATCAAGTATGGTTGGATACTAAGAACTTCACTGACAAAAACAATATTCAATCTGTAGGTGTTTCTGATACCTATGATGCAGATAAATTAACAGTAAATGCTGCTGATATTAAAGCATACGATGGTGTTACTGGAGTTGATGTTACATCTAAATTTGACATTAAAGTTGAAAATGGTGTAATTACAGCTACATCCAAAGCGTCAATGAACAAATCTTTAGGAGATGTTGATAATACTCAAGTTATCGACACAACTAAATTTGCATTTGGACGTTACTACAAATTTGATATCCCAGCAACAGTTAAAGCTGACGTTCCTGGTGGAGCAGATATCGAAAACAAAGCAAACCAAATCGTTCATGTTTACAACCCAGTAAGTAAGTCTGTTGAGAAACCAAACAAACCAACTCAAAAACGTGTGAACTCTGTACCAGTTGAAGTAGAATTCAACTTCACGAAACGTATGGAAGGTCGTGAGCTTAAAGCTGGCGAATTTACATTCGAGTTGAAAGACAGCGACAACGTTGTGATTGCGACTGCAACTAACGATAAGGATGGTAAGATCAAGTTTGCTCCAGTGGATTACACAAACAAAGCTGGTAAAACTGTCACTGCTCTTAAATACAAGAAGGGTCAAGAAGGTACTTATAAGTACACTGTAACAGAGGTTAAAGGTTCAGACGCTACTGTCACTTACGATACAATGAAGGCAGAAGTAACTGTAACAGTATCTCATGACGGTACAGCTAAAGCATTGGTTGCTAACGTAACTGAACCAGCTGACAAAGAGTTCAACAATACCGTAACTCCTCCAACAGCACCTAAGTTCCAACCAGAGAAATACGTTGTTTCTGAAGCGAAATTCGATATCAGAGGCGACAAGCTCGTTGATGATGATAAAGAGTTGGCAGACAAGTACGCAGATACTAAAGCGAATCCATACGCTGACAATGCATCAAACAACGAAGCTCAAAACTTGAATACGAAGACTGTTAACCGCGGAGATAAACTCTACTATCAAGTATGGTTGGATACAACTAAATTCTCAGCAACTAACAAAGAAAACGTTCAATCTGTAGGAATCACTGATGACTTCGATGAAACGAAAGTTGATGTAGATACTTCAGCAATTAAAGCATATGACTCAGCAACTGGTGACGATGTAACAAACAAATTCGACATCAAGGTTGAAAATGGTGTGATGACTGCAACCCTTAAAGCTGGCTTCACGAAGTCATTGGGTGATGCAGAAAATACTCAAGTTATTGACACAACTAAATTCGCCTTCGGACGTTACTACAAGTTCGACATCCCAGCAACTGTTAAAGCTGACGTTGCAGGTGGAGTAGACATCGAAAATACTGCGACTCAAATTGTAAACTACTACAACCCAGTAAGCAAAACTGTTGAGAAACCAGAAAAACCAACTGAAAAACGTGTCAACAACGTTCCAATTGAAGTAGAATTCAACTTCACGAAACGTTTGGAAGGCCGTGAGCTTAAAGCTGGCGAATTTACATTCGAGTTGAAAGACAGCGACAACGTTGTGATTGCGACTGCAACTAACGATAAGGATGGTAAGATCAAGTTTGCTCCAGTGGATTACACAAACAAAGCTGGTAAAACTGTCACTGCTCTTAAATACAAGAAGGGTCAAGAAGGTACTTATAAGTACACTGTAACAGAGGTTAAAGGTTCAGACGCTACTGTCACTTACGATACAATGAAGGCAGAAGTAACTGTAACAGTATCTCATGACGGTACAGCTAAAGCATTGGTTGCTAACGTAACTGAACCAGCTGACAAAGAGTTCAACAATACCGTAACTCCTCCAACAGCACCTAAGTTCCAACCAGAGAAATACGTTGTTTCTGAAGCGAAATTCGATATCAGAGGCGACAAGCTCGTTGATGATGATAAAGAGTTGGCAGACAAGTACGCAGATACTAAAGCGAATCCATACGCTGACAATGCATCAAACAACGAAGCTCAAAACTTGAATACGAAGACTGTTAACCGCGGAGATAAACTCTACTATCAAGTATGGTTGGATACAACTAAATTCTCAGCAACTAACAAAGAAAACGTTCAATCTGTAGGAATCACTGATGACTTCGATGAAACGAAAGTTGATGTAGATACTTCAGCAATTAAAGCATATGACTCAGCAACTGGTGACGATGTAACAAACAAATTCGACATCAAGGTTGAAAATGGTGTGATGACTGCAACCCTTAAAGCTGGCTTCACGAAGTCATTGGGTGATGCAGAAAATACTCAAGTTATTGACACAACTAAATTCGCCTTCGGACGTTACTACAAGTTCGACATCCCAGCAACTGTTAAAGCTGACGTTGCAGGTGGAGTAGACATCGAAAATACTGCGACTCAAATTGTAAACTACTACAACCCAGTAAGCAAAACTGTTGAGAAACCAGAAAAACCAACTGAAAAACGTGTCAACAACGTTCCAATTGAAGTAGAATTCAACTTCACGAAACGTTTGGAAGGCCGTGAGCTTAAAGCTGGCGAATTTACATTCGAGTTGAAAGACAGCGACAACGTTGTGATTGCGACTGCAACTAACGATAAGGATGGTAAGATCAAGTTTGCTCCAGTGGATTACACAAACAAAGCTGGTAAAACTGTCACTGCTCTTAAATACAAGAAGGGTCAAGAAGGTACTTATAAGTACACTGTAACAGAGGTTAAAGGTTCAGACGCTACTGTCACTTACGATACAATGAAGGCAGAAGTAACTGTAACAGTATCTCATGACGGTACAGCTAAAGCATTGGTTGCTAACGTAACTGGAACCAGCTGACAAAGAGTTCAACAATACCGTAACTCCTCCAACAGCACCTAAGTTCCAACCAGAGAAATACGTTGTTTCTGAAGCGAAATTCGATATCAGAGGCGACAAGCTCGTTGATGATGATAAAGAGTTGGCAGACAAGTACGCAGATACTAAAGCGAATCCATACGCTGACAATGCATCAAACAACGAAGCTCAAAAACTTGAATACGAAGACTGTTAAACCGCGGAGATAAACTCTACTATCAAGTATGGTTGGATACAACTAAATTCTCAGCAACTAACAAAGAAAACGTTCAATCTGTAGGAATCACTGATGACTTCGATGAAACGAAAGTTGATGTAGATACTTCAGCAATTAAAGCATATGACTCAGCAACTGGTGACGATGTAACAAACAAATTCGACATCAAGGTTGAAAATGGTGTGATGACTGCAACCCTTAAAGCTGGCTTCACGAAGTCATTGGGTGATGCAGAAAATACTCAAGTTATTGACACAACTAAATTTCGCCTTTCGGACGTTACTACAAAGTTCGACATTCCCAGCAACTGTTAAAGCTGACGTTGCAGGTGGAGTAGACATCGAAAAATACTGCGACTCAAAGTGTAAACTACTACAACCCAGTAAGCAAAAACTGTTGAGAAACCAGAAAAAACCAACTGAAAAAAACGTGTCAACAACGTTCCAATTGAAGTAGAATTCAACTTCACGAAACGTTTGGAAGGCCGTGAGCTTAAAGCTAGCGAATTTCACATTCGAGTTGAAAGACAGCGACAACGTTGTGATTGCGACTGCAACTAACGATAAGGATGGTAAGATCAAGTTTGCTCCAGTGGATTACACAAACAAAGCTGGTAAAACTGTCACTGCTCTTAAATACAAGAAGGGTCAAGAAGGTACTTATAAGTACACTGTAACAGAGGTTAAAGGTTCAGACGCTACTGTCACTTACGATACAATGAAAGGCAGAAGTAACTGTCACAGTATCTCATGACGGTACAGCTAAAGCATTGGTTGCTAACTGTAACTGAAACCAGCTGACAAAGAGTTCAACAATACCGTAACTCCTCCAACAGCACCTAAGTTCCAACCAGAGAAATACGTTGTTTCTGAAGCGAAATTCGATATCAGAGGCGACAAGCTCGTTGATGATGATAAAGAGTTGGCAGACAAGTACGCAGATACTAAAGCGAATCCCATACGCTGACAATGCATCAAACAACGAAAGCTCAAAAACTTGAATACGAAGACTGTTAAACCGCGGAGATAAAGCTCTACTATCAAGTATGGTTGGATACAACTAAATTCTCAGCAACTAACAAAGGACAAACGTTCAATCTGTAGGAATCACTGATGACTTCGATGAAACGAAAGTTGATGTGAGATACTTCAGCAATTAAAAGCATATGACTCAGCAACTGGTGACGATGTAACAAACAAATTCGACATCAAGGTTGAACAAATGGTGTGATGACTGCAACCCTTAAAAGCTGGCTTCACGAAGTCATTGGGTGATGCAGAAAATACTCAAGTTATTGACACAACTAAATTTCGCCTTTCGGACGTTACTACAAAGTTCGACATCCCAGCAACTGTTAAAGCTGACAGTTGCAGGTGGAGTAGACATCGAAAAATACTGCGACTCAAAGTGTAAACTACTACAACCCAGTAAGCAAAAACTGTTGAGAAACCCAGAAAAAAACCAACTGAAAAAAACGTGTCAACAACGTTCCAATTGAAGTAGAATTCAACTTCACGAAACGTTTGGAAGGCCGTGAGCTTAAAAGCTGGCGAATTTCACATTCGAGTTGAAAAGATCAACAGACAACGTTGTGATTGCGACTGCAACTAACGATAAGGATGGTAAGATCAAGTTTGCTCAGTGGATTACACAAACAAAGCTGGTAAAACTGTCACTGCTCTTAAATACAAGAAGGGTCAAGAAGGTACTTATAAGTACACTGTAACAGAGGTTAAAGGTTCAGACGCTACTGTCACTTACGATACAATGAAAGGCAGAAGTAACTGTAACAGTATCTCATGACGGTACAGCTGAAAGGCATTGGTTGCTAACGTAACTGAACCAGCTGACAAAGAGTTCAACAATACCGTAACTCCTCCAACAGCACCTAAGTTCCAACCAGAGAAATACGTTGTTTCTGAAGCGAAATTCGATATCAGAGGCGACAAGCTCGTTGATGATGATAAAGAGTTGGCAGACAAGTACGCAGATACTAAAAGCGAATCCCATACGCTGACAATGCATCAAACAACGAAAACTCAAAAACTTGAATACGAAGACTGTTAAACCGCGGAGATAAACTCTACTATCAAGTATGGTTGGATACAACTAAATTCTCACGCAGCTAACAAAGGACAAACGTTCAATCTGTAGGAATCTCAGATGACTTCGATGAAACGAAAGTTGGATCGTGACGATACTACAGATCAAAGCATATGACTCAGCAACTGGTGACGATGTCACAGACAAATTCGACATCAAGGTTGAACAAATGGTGTGATGACTGCAACCCTTAAAGCTGGCTTCACGAAGTCATTGGGTGATGCAGAAAAATACTCAAGTGATCGACACAACTAAATTTCGCCTTTCGGACGTTACTACAAAGTTCGACATTCCCAGCAACAGTTAAAAGCTGACAGTTGCAGGTGGTGTAGATATCGAAAAATACTGCGACTCAAAGTCGTAAACTACTACAACCCAGTACTAAGAAAACTGTTGAAAACCCAGATAAAACCAACTGAAAAAAACGTGTCAACAACGTTCCAGTACAAGTAGAGTTCAACTTCACGAAACGTTTGGAAGGCCGTGAGCTTAAAAGCTAGCGAATTTCACATTCGAGTTGAAAGACAGCGACAACGTTGTGATTGCGACTGCAACTAACGATAAGGATGGTAAGATCAAGTTTGCTCCAGTGGATTACACAAACAAAGCTGGTAAAACTGTCACTGCTCTTAAATACAAGAAGGGTCAAGAAGGTACTTATAAGTACACTGTAACAGAGGTTAAAGGTTCAGACGCTACTGTCACTTACGATACCATGAAAGGCAGAAGTAACTGTCACAGTATCTCACGACGGTACAGCTAAAGCATTGGTTGCTAACTGTAACTGAAACCAGCTGACAAAGAGTTCAACAATACCGTAACTCCTCCAACAGCACCTAAGTTCCAACCAGAGAAATACGTTGTTTCTGAAGCGAAATTCGATATCAGAGGCGACAAGCTCGTTGATGATGATAAAGAGTTGGCGAGACAAGTACGCAGATACTAAAGCGAATCCCATACGCTGACAATGCATCAAACAACGAAAGCTCAAAAACTTGAATACGAAGACTGTTAAACCGCGGAGATAAACTCTACTATCAAGTATGGTTGGATACAACTAAATTCTCAGCAACTAACAAAGGACAAACGTTCAATCTGTAGGAATCACTGATGACTTCGATGAAACGAAAGTTGATCGTGAGATACTCAGCAATCAAAAGCATATGACTCAGCAACTGGTGACGATGTAACAAACAAATTCGACATCAAGGTTGAACAATGGTGTGATGACTGCAACCCTTAAAGCTGGCTTCACGAAGTCATTGGGTGATGCAGAAAAATACTCAAGTTATTGACACAACTAAATTCGCCTTTCGGACGTTACTACAAAGTTCGACATCCCAGCAACTGTTAAAGCTGACGTTGCAGGTGGTGTAGACATCGAAAAATACTGCGACTCAAAGTGTAAACTACTACAACCCAGTAAGCAAAAACTGTTGAGAAACCAGAAAAACCAACTGAAAAAAACGTGTCAACAACGTTCCAGTACAAGTAGAATTCAACTTCACGAAACGTTTGGAAGGCCGTGAGCTTAAAAGCTGGCGAATTTCAGCATTCGAGTTGAAAGACAGCGACAACGTTGTGATTGCGACTGCAACTAACGATAAGGATGGTAAGATCAAGTTTGCTCCAGTGGATTACACAAACAAAGCTGGTAAAACTGTCACTGCTCTTAAATACAAGAAGGGTCAAGAAGGTACTTATAAGTACACTGTAACAGAGGTTAAAGGTTCAGACGCTACTGTCACTTACGATACAATGAAAGGCAGAATGTAACAGTAACAGTATCTCATGACGGAACAGCTAAAGCATTGGTTGCTAACGTAACTGAAACCAGCTGACAAAGAGTTCAACAATACCGTAACTCCTCCAACAGCACCTAAGTTCCAACCAGAGAAATACGTTGTTTCTGAAGCGAAATTCGATATCAGAGGCGACAAGCTCGTTGATGATGATAAAGAGTTGGCAGACAAGTACGCAGATACCAGCGAATCCCATACGCTGACGATGCATCAAACAACGAAAGCTCAAAACATGAATACGAAGACTGTTAAACCGCGGAGATAAAGCTGCTACTATCAAGTATGGTTGGATACAACTAAATTCTCAGCAACTAACAAAGGACAAACGTTCAATCTGTAGGAATCACTGATGACTTCGATGAAACGAAAGTTGATCGTGACGATACTTCAGCAATCAAAGCATATGACTCAGCAACTGGTGACGATGTAACAAACAAATTCGACATCAAGGTTGAACAATGGTGTGATGACTGCAACCCTTAAAGCTGGCTTCACGAAGTCATTGGGAGATGCAGAAAAATACTCAAGTTATTGACACAACTAAATTCGCCTTTCGGACGTTACTACAAGTTCGACATCCCAGCAACTGTTAAAGCTGACGTTGCAGGTGGAGTGAGACATCGAAAAATACTGCGACTCAAGTGTAAACTACTACAACCCAGTAAGCAAAAAACTGTTGAGAAAACCAGAAAAAAACCAACTGAAAAAAACGTGTCAACAACGTTCCAGTGAAGTAGAATTCAACTTCACGAAACGTTTGGAAGGCCGTGAGCTTAAAAGCTAGCGAATTTCACATTCGAGTTGAAAGATCAGCGACAACGTTGTGATTGCGACTGCAACTAACGATAAGGATGGTAAGATCAAGTTTGCTCCAGTGGATTACACAAACAAAGCTGGTAAAACTGTCACTGCTCTTAAATACAAGAAGGGTCAAGAAGGTACTTTCATAAGTACACTGTAACAGAGGTTAAAGGTTCAGACGCTACTGTCACTTACGATACAATGAAAGGCAGAATGTAACTGTCACAGTATCTCATGACGGTACAGCTAAAGCATTGGTTGCTAACGTAACTGAACCAGCTGACAAAGAGTTCAACAATACCGTAACTCCTCCAACAGCACCTAAGTTCCAACCAGAGAAATACGTTGTTTCTGAAGCGAAATTCGATATCAGAGGCGACAAGCTCGTTGATGATGATAAAGAGTTGGCAGACAAGTACGCAGATACTAAAGCGAATCCCATACGCTGACAATGCATCAAACAACGAAAGCTCAAAACATGAATACGAAGACTGTTAAACGCGGAGATAAAGCTGCTACTACCAAGTATGGTTGGATACAACTAAATTCTCAGCAGCTAACAAAGGACAAACGTTCAATCTGTAGGAATCACTGATGACTTCGATGAAACTAAGTTGATCTAGACTACTTCAGCAATCAAAAGCATACGACTCAGCAACTGGTGACGATGTAACAAACAAATTCGACATCAAGGTTGAACAAATGGTGTGATGACTGCAACCCTTAAAAGCTGGCTTCACGAAGTCATTGGGTGATGCAGAAAATACTCAAGTGATCGACACAACTAAATTTCGCCTTTCGGACGTTACTACAAAGTTCGACATCCCAGCAACTGTTAAAGCTGACGTTGCAGGTGGTGTAGACATCGAAAAATACTGCGACTCAAAGTGTTAAACTACTACAACCCAGTAAGCAAAAACTGTTGAGAAACCAGAAAAAAACCAACTGAAAAAAACGTGTCAACAACGTTCCAATTGAAGTAGAATTCAACTTCACGAAACGTTTGGAAGGCCGTGAGCTTAAAAGCTGGCGAATTTCACATTCGAGTTGAAAAGATCAGCAGACAACGTTGTGATTGCGACTGCAACTAACGATAAGGATGGTAAGATCAAGTTTGCTCCAGTGGATTACACAAACAAAGCTGGTAAAACTGTCACTGTCTTAAATACAAGAAGGGTCAAGAAGGTACTTATAAGTACACTGTAACAGAGGTTAAAGGTTCAGACGCTACTGTCACTTACGATACAATGAAGGCAGAAGTAACTGTAACAGTATCTCATGACGGTACAGCTAAAGCATTGGTTGCTAACTGTAACTGAACCAGCTGACAAAGAGTTCAACAATACCGTAACTCCTCCAACAGCACCTAAGTTCCAACCAGAGAAATACGTTGTTTCTGAAGAGAAATTCGATATCAGAGGCGACAAGCTCGTTGATGATGATAAAGAGTTGGCAGACAAGTACGCAGATACCAATGCGAACCCATACGCTGACAATGCATCAAACAACGAAAACTCAAAACTTGAATACGAAGACTGTTAAACCGCGGAGATAAACTGCTACTATCAAGTATGGTTGGATACAACTAAATTCTCACGCAACTAACAAAGGACAAACGTTCAATCTGTAGGAATCACTGATGACTACGATGAAACGAAAGTTGATCGTGACGATACTTCAGCAATCAAAAGCATACGACTCAGCAACTGGTGACGATGTAACAAACAAATTCGACATCAAGGTTGAAAATGGTGTGATGACTGCAACCCTTAAAGCTGGCTTCACGAAGTCACTTGGAGACGCAGATAAACACTCAAGTTATTGACACAACTAAATTTCGCCTTTCGGACGTTACTACAAAGTTCGACATTCCCAGCAACTGTTAAAGCTGACAGTTGCAGGTGGAGTAGACATCGAAAAATACTGCGGCTCAAGTCGTCAACTACTACAACCCAACAACTAAGAAAGTTGAAAAACCCAAACAAACCAACTGAAAAAAACGTGTCAACAACGTTCCAGTTGAAGTGAGTTCAACTTCACGAAACGTTTGGAAGGTCGTGAGCTTAAAAGCTAACGAATTTCAGCTTCGTGCTTAAAAGATTCAGACAGGTAAAGACTCTTGAGACTGTAAGCAATGATGCATCTGGTAAACGTTAAGTTCTAAAGCTCTTGAATTCAAGAAAGGTCAAGAAGGCGTTCACAACTACACAGTAGAAGAAGTTAAAGGAACAGACGCAACCGTTACATACGACACAATGAAAGCGAATGTAACAGTTACAGTGAAATCACGATGGAACAGCTAAAGTTCTTATCGCGACTGTTGGCGACATTGCGGATAAAGAATTTAACAACCGTGTAACACCTCCAGAAGAACCTAAGTTCCAACCAGAGAAATACGTTGTTTCTGAAGAGAAATTCGATATCACAGGCGACAAGCTCGTTGATGATGATAAAGAGTTGGCAGACAAGTACGCAGATACCAATGCGAACCCATATGCGGACGATGCATCAAACAACGAAAAACAAAACATCAATACCAAGACTGTTAAACGTGGCGACAAGTTGGTTTACCAAGTATGGTTGGATACAACTAAATTTGACGCAGCTAACAAGGACAACATCCAATCAGTAGGAATCTCAGATGACTACGATGAAACTAAGTTGGATCTTGACGCTACTAAGATCAAAGCTTACGATTCAGTAACAGGTGATGATGTCACAGCTAAATTCGATATCACTGTTAACAACGGTGTGATCACTGCAACCCTTAAAGCTGGCTTCACTAAGTCACTTGGAGACGCAGATAACACTCAAGTTATTGACACAACTAAATTCGCCTTTGGACGTTACTACAAGTTCGACATCCCAACAACAGTGAAAGCTGATGTACCTGGTGGTGTAGATATCGAAAAATACTGCAGCGCAAGTCGTCAACTACTACAACCCAACAACTAAGAAAGTTGAAAACACCAAAGCAAACCAACTGAAAAAAACGTGTCAACAACGTTCCAGTTCAAGTGGAATTCAACTTCACTAAACGTTTGGAAGGTCGTGAGCTTAAAGATAAACGAATTCAGCTTCGTTCTTAAAGATTCAGAAGGTAAGACTCTTGAAACTGTAAGCAACGATGCTTCTGGTAACGTTAAGTTCAAAGCTCTTGAATTCAAGAAAGGTCAAGAAGGCGTACACAACTACACAGTAGAAGAAGTTAAAGGATCTGACACAACCGTTACATACGATACCATGAAAGCGAATGTAACAGTCACAGTTTAAATCACGATGGAACAGCTAAAGTTCTTATCGCAACTGTTGGCGAAATCGCTGATAAAGAATTTAACAACCGTGTCACTCCTCCAGAAGAACCTAAGTTCCAACCAGAGAAATACGTTGTTTCTGAAGAGAAATTCGATATCACAGGCGACAAGCTCGTTGATGATGATAAAGAGTTGGCAGACAAGTACGCAGATACAAAAGCGAACCCATACGCTGACGATGCATCAAACAACGAAGCTCAAAACTTGAATACCAAGACTGTTAAACGTGGCGATAAATTGGTTTACCAAGTTTGGTTGGATACAACTAAATTTGACGCAGCTAACAAGGACAACATCCAATCAGTAGGAATCTCAGATGACTACGATGAAACTAAGTTGGATCTTGACGCTACTAAGATCAAAGCCTACGATTCAGTAACAGGTGATGATGTTACAGCTAAATTCGATATCACTGTTAACAACGGTGTGATCACTGCAACACTTAAAGCTGGCTTCACTAAGTCACTTGGCGACGCAGAAGATACTCAAATCATCGATACAACTAAATTCGCCTTTGGACGTTACTACAAGTTCGACATCCCAACAACAGTGAAAGCTGATGTACCTGGTGGTGTAGACATCGAAAATACTGCAGCGCAAGTAGTCAACTACTACAACCCAACAACTAAGAAAGTTGAAAAACCAAGCAAACCAACTGAAAAACGTGTCAACAACGTTCCAGTTGAAGTGGAATTCAACTTCACGAAACGTTTGGAAGGTCGTGAGCTTAAAGCTAACGAATTTAGCTTCGTGCTTAAAGATTCAGAAGGTAAGACTCTTGAAACTGTAAGCAATGATGCTTCTGGTAACGTTAAGTTCAAAGCTCTTGAATTCAAGAAAGGTCAAGAAGGCGTACACAACTACACAGTAGAAGAAGTTAAAGGATCTGACACAACCGTTACATACGATACCATGAAAGCGAATGTAACAGTCACAGTTAAACACGATGGAACAGCTAAAGTTCTTATCGCAACTGTTGGCGAAATCGCTGATAAAGAATTTAACAACCGTGTTACACCTCCAGAAGAACCTAAGTTCCAACCAGAGAAATACGTTGTTTCTGAAGAGAAATTCGATATCACAGGCGACAAGCTCGTTGATGATGATAAAGAGTTGGCAGACAAGTACGCAGATACAAATAGCGAACCCATACGCTGACGATGCATCAAACAACGAAGCTCAAAACTTGAATACCAAGACTGTTAAACGTGGCGATAAATTGGTTTACCAAGTTTGGTTGGATACAACTAAATTTGACGCAGCTAACAAGGACAACATCCAATCAGTAGGAATCTCAGATGACTACGATGAAACTAAGTTGGATCTTGACGCTACTAAGATCAAAGCCTACGATTCAGTAACAGGTGATGATGTTACAGCTAAATTCGATATCACTGTTAACAACGGTGTGATCACTGCAACACTTAAAGCTGGCTTCACGAAGTCACTTGGCGACGCAGAAAGACACTCAAATCATCGATACAACTAAATTTCGCCTTTGGACGTTACTACAAAGTTCGACATCCCAACAACAGTGAAAGCTGATGTACAGCTGGTGTAGATATCGAAAAATACTGCGGCTCAAGTCGTTAACTACTACAACCCAACAACTAAGAAAGTTGAAAAACCAAAAAAACCAACTGAAAAAAACGTGTCAAACAGCGTTCCAGTTGAAGTAGAGTTCAACTTCACTAAACGCTTGGAAGGCCGTGAGCTTAAAGATAACGAATTCAGCTTCGTTCTTAAAAGATTCAGACAGGTAAGACTTGTTGAGACTGTAAGCAACGATGCTTCTGGTAAACGTTAAGTTCTCAAAGCTCTCGAATTCAAGAAAGACAAGATGGCGTTCACAACTACACAGTAGAAGAAGTTAAAGGATCTGACACAACCGTTACATACGATACCATGAAAGCGAATGTAACAGTTACAGTTAAACACGATGGAACAGCTAAAGTTCTTATCGCAACTGTTGGCGAAAATCGCTGATAAAGAATTTAACAACCGTGTCACATCCTCCAGAAGAACCTAAGTTCCAACCAGAGAAATACGTTGTTTCTGAAGAGAAATTCGATATCACAGGCGACAAGCTCGTTGATGATGATAAAGAGTTGGCAGACAAGTACGCAGATACAAAAGCGAACCCATACGCTGACGATGCATCAAACAACGAAGCTCAAAACTTGAATACCAAGACTGTTAAACGTGGCGATAAATTGGTTTACCAAGTTTGGTTGGATACAACTAAATTTGACGCAGCTAACAAGGACAACATCCAATCAGTAGGAATCTCAGATGACTACGATGAAACTAAGTTGGATCTTGACGCTACTAAGATCAAAGCCTACGATTCAGTAACAGGTGATGATGTTACAGCTAAATTCGATATCACTGTTAACAACGGTGTGATCACTGCAACACTTAAAGCTGGCTTCACTAAGTCACTTGGCGACGCAGAAGATACTCAAATCATCGATACAACTAAATTCGCCTTTGGACGTTACTACAAGTTCGACATCCCAACAACAGTGAAAGCTGATGTACCTGGTGGTGTAGACATCGAAAATACTGCGGCTCAAGTAGTCAACTACTACAACCCAACAACTAAGAAAGTTGAAAAACCAAGCAAACCAACTGAAAAACGTGTCAACAACGTTCCAGTTGAAGTGGAATTCAACTTCACGAAACGTTTGGAAGGTCGTGAGCTTAAAGCTAACGAATTCAGCTTCGTGCTTAAGATTCAGAAGGTAAGACTCTTGAAACTGTAAGCAATGATGCATCAGGTAACGTTAAGTTCTCTAAACTTGAGTTCAAGAAAGGCCAAGAAGGCGTTCACAACTACACAGTTGAAGAAGTGAAAGGTACTGATGGAACTGTCACTTATGATAAGATGAAAGCAGTAGTAACTGTAGAAGTTAAACATGACGGAACAGCTAAAGCTCTCATCACTAACGTAACTGATCCAGCAGACAAAGAGTTCAACAACAAGGTGACTCCACCAGAAACTCCTGAGTTCAATCCAGAGAAATATATTCTTAATGAAGAGAAATTTGATATCACTGGTAATAAACTCCTTGATGATGATAAAGAGTTGACTGATAAAGTAGCTGATACCAACAAAGATCCATACGTGGACAAAGTTGATAATAATGAAAAGCAAAATATCAATACTCAAACACTCCATAAGGGTGATAAGGTTGTTTACCAAGTATGGTTAGATACAACTAAATTCACTGAAGCTCACAATATTCAATCTGTTGGTATTACAGATAAATATGATAGCGAAAACTTGGATGTTAATGTATCTGATATTAAAGCTTATGATTCAGTAACTGGTGAAGATGTAACAGCTAAGTTTGATATCTCAATTGTGGATGGTGTCATTACTGCTACATCTAAGGCTGACTTGACTAAGTCTCTTGGAGATGCAGAAAATACTCAAGTAATCGACACTGCTAAATTAGCATTTGGACGTTACTACAAGTTTGATATTCCAGCACGTATCAAGAGAACTGCTAAAGAAGGTGTAGATATTGAAAATACAGCTTCTCAAATTGTTCACCAATACGATCCGACTAGCAAGTCAGTGAACAAGCCAAACAAACCAACTGAAAAAAACGTGTCGTCAACGTTCCAATCTCAGTAGAGTTCAACTTTACTAAGAGACTTGAAGGCCGTGAATTGAAAGCTGGTGAGTTCAGCTTCACATTGAAGGATCAAAATGGAAACGTGATTGAAACAGTTACAAACGATGCTTCTGGTAATGTTAAGTTCTCAGCAATTGAGTACAAGAAAGGCCAAGAAGGCACTTACACTTACACAGTTGAAGAAGTTCAAGGTACTGATTCTAAAGTTATCTATGACACTATGAAAGCTGTTGTGACTGTTGAAGTGAAACGTGATGGTAGCGCTAAAGCTCTTGTTACCAAAGTAACAGATCCAGTGGACAAAGAGTTCAACAACAAAGTTGTTCCGCCAACACCACCAACACCGCCAACACCGCCAACACCACCAACACCACCAACACCGCCAACACCAGTAACACCACCAACACCGGTAACACCACCAAAACCAGAAAAACCTAAAGGTCGTGAGTTGCCAAATACTGGTGAACAATCTACAATTGCAATGACTGCACTTGGTGCTACAATTGGTTTGATTGGACTTGGTCTAGTTGGACTTGGTTTAGTTGCGCAACGTAAAAAAAGAAGATAAAACTTAAAAATTTCTAATTTTTTTAGAATGAATCAAGATTTGTCTTGGAATATCTAGTCATAGGTGTTCTAGAAGCGGTAGTACATTTATTAAAGAAATAAATGTAATTCCAAAAAGAGAGGTTAAGTCCTCTTTTTTTGGCTCTTTAGTCAACTGTAGTGGGTAGAATACAAGCTATAATGGATTGAATCTGGAATAGTAAACCAAGGATTCTAAAGCGTTTTTAGAAATTAATTTGACTTCAATAATCTCTTTGTTCATATCTTATTTCAATTGCTATAATACTCTTCGAAAATCAAATTCAAACTGCGTCAGCTTCGCCTTGCTGTAGTCAAGTACAGCCTGCGGCTAGTTTGCTCTTTGATTTTCATTGAGTATAAGGTCTGGAAGAAGCTGGGGAAAAAAATCACTTTTAAATAATCATGAGGCTAGGATCACTATAACTTCTATTTTTTTATAAAAAAACAAAAAAATCCGAACGTTATAAATTTTAGGGTTTCAAAAATAATTGACAAAAAAACTTTACCTTAGTTTATAATCATTAGAGGAAACGTCGGAAAAGGCGTAGTGATGCGAAAGCATAGGTAGGTCATTATAAAAGAAACGAGACATCGAAATGTTAAACGAATTTCCGATCTTTGACTATGAAGATATTCAGCTAATCCCTAACAAGTGTGTTCTTAAAAGTCGTGCAGAGGCTGACACGCAGGTAACTTTAGGGAAGCATACCTTTAAATTACCAGTTGTTCCTTCCAATATGCAAACAATCCTAGATGAAAATGTTGCTGAACAACTTGCTAAGGGTGGCTATTTCTATATTATGCATCGTTTTGATGAAGAAGGACGCATTCCTTTTGTCAAACGTATGCACGATCAGGGTTTGATTGCTTCAATCTCAGTAGGTGTTAAAGACTACGAGTATGACTTTGTTAGTCAATTAAAGGAAGATGCTCCAGAGTACATCACCATTGATATTGCTCATGGTCATGCTGATAGCGTTATTTCAATGATTCAGCACATCAAGAAAGAATTACCTGATACTTTTGTCATCGCTGGTAATGTTGGAACTCCAGAAGCTGTGCGTGAACTTGAAAATGCTGGAGCAGATGCTACTAAGGTCGGAATCGGTCCAGGTAAAGTATGTATTACTAAGGTTAAAACTGGTTTTGGTACTGGTGGTTGGCAGTTAGCAGCCCTTCGCTGGTGTGCGAAAGCTGCTCGTAAACCGATTATTGCTGATGGTGGTATCCGTACACATGGTGATATCGCCAAGTCAATCCGTTTCGGTGCGAGCATGGTCATGATTGGCTCACTATTTGCAGGTCATATCGAAAGTCCTGGTAAAACAGTTGAAGTTGATGGTAAACAATTCAAAGAGTACTATGGTTCAGCTTCAGAATATCAAAAAGGTGCTTATAAGAATGTTGAAGGAAAGAAAATTCTTCTTCCTGCCAAAGGACATTTACAAGATACCTTAACAGAGATGGAACAAGATTTGCAAAGTTCGATTTCTTATGCTGGAGGTCGTAAAGTAGCTGATCTTAGACATGTAGATTATGTAATCGTGAAGAACTCTATCTGGAATGGAGATGCTCACTAAAAAATATCATTACTTATTTATGCCATGAATAGGCGTGGCGTTTCTACAAGGTACCGTAAATACCTAACAATGAGTAAGCTGCAGAGATAAAAGGATAGGTGTTAAATCTATTTCTTTGTTTCCCAGAGGCTTACTTGGTAAGTCTCTTTTTATTTCGGAGGTTATTGTGAAATTATTAGAAGAACGAATTTTAAAGGACGGAAACGTTCTTGGTGAGAATATTCTTAAGGTGGATTCTTTCTTGACCCACCAAGTTGATTATTCCTTGATGCGCGAGATTGGTCGTACTTTTGCGGAGCATTTTAAAAATGCTGGCATTACCAAAGTTGTAACCATTGAAGCATCTGGGATTGCCCCAGCCCTTTATGTGGCTGAACAGTTAGATGTTTCCATGATTTTTGCTAAGAAGGCAAAAAATATTACTATGAATGAAGGAATTTTGACTGCTGAAGTTTATTCTTTCACTAAACAAGTAACTAGTACCGTGTCCATTGCAGGGAAGTTCTTATCTCCTCAAGATAAAGTATTGATTATTGATGATTTCTTGGCTAATGGTCAAGCAGCTAAAGGTTTGATTCAGATTATCGAGCAAGCTGGAGCTACAGTTGAAGCTATCGGAATTGTGATTGAAAAATCCTTCCAAGATGGTCGTGAACTGCTAGAAAAATCAGGTCATCAAGTAGTATCACTTGCGCGATTAGAGCGTTTTGAAAATGGAAAAGTTATCTTCAAGGAGGCAGATATCTAATGAAACAACAGGAAAACCACTCACAAGCAGCCGTTCTTGGTTTGCAACACTTGCTAGCCATGTATTCAGGTTCAATCCTGGTACCAATCATGATTGCAAGTGCTTTAGGGTATTCAGCTCAACAGTTGACCTACCTTATCTCAACAGATATCTTTATGTGTGGGGTTGCAACTCTCTTACAATTGCAACTCAATAAACATTTTGGTGTTGGTTTGCCTATTGTTCTTGGGGTAGCCTTCCAGTCTGTTGCTCCACTGATCATGATCGGTCAGAGTCATGGTAGTGGTGCTATGTTCGGAGCTTTGATTGCTTCAGGGATTTATGTTATCCTGATTTCAGGTATCTTCTCTAAGGTTGCCAATCTTTTCCCTGCTATCGTAACCGGTTCTGTTATCACAACAATCGGATTGACCTTGATTCCAGTTGCCATCGGAAATATGGGAAATAATGTTGAAAAACCTACTGGACAAAGTTTAGCTTTGGCAATGATTACTGTTCTCATTATTCTTTTAGTTAATATTCTTACAAAAGGATTTATCAAATCTATTTCGATTTTGATTGGTTTGATTGCAGGTACCATTATTGCTGCTACTATGGGCTTGGTTGACTTCTCTCCAGTAGCAGAAGCTCCACTAGTTCATATCCCAACTCCATTTTACTTCGGTGCTCCACAATTTGAGATTTCTTCTATTGTAATGATGTGTATCATCGCTACTGTATCTATGGTAGAATCAACTGGTGTTTATCTTGCCCTTTCTGATATTACTAAAGATCCAATCGATAGCACTCGTCTCCGCAATGGTTATCGTGCTGAAGGTCTTGCTGTCTTACTTGGTGGACTTTTCAATACCTTCCCTTATACAGGATTTTCACAAAACGTAGGCTTGGTGAAACTTTCAGGTATTCGTACTCGTTTGCCAATCTATTACGCAGCTGGTTTCCTTATCTTGCTCGGTCTCTTACCTAAGTTTGGTGCCTTGGCTCAGATTATTCCTAGCCCTGTTCTTGGTGGAGCAATGCTCGTCATGTTTGGTTTTGTTTCGCTACAAGGGATGCAAATCTTGGCGCGTGTAGACTTCGAACACAATGAACACAACTTCCTCATTGCAGCAGTTTCTATTTCTGCTGGGGTGGGATTAAACGGAAGCAATCTCTTCAATACTTTACCGACTGAATTACAAATGTTCTTCTCAAATGGTATTGTCATTGCAAGTACAGTAGCCATCGTCTTGAACGCTATTTTGAATCGTAAAAAATAACTAAAAGTGAGAAGCGATAGAAATATCCTTCTCATTTTCTTTTTTAGAGCTTGAGTATTGTTTATAGAGTCCTTTTTATGGTAAAATGGTTCTATGAATGAAAGAATGAAAGAGCTCGTTGAACTGCTTAATCGCTATGCGACAGAGTATTATACAAGTGATAATCCATCTGTATCTGATAGTGAGTATGACCGTCTTTATCGTGAATTGGTAGAGTTAGAAAAAAAGCTCATCCTGACCAAGTTTTACCAGAAAGTCCGACACATCGTGTTGGTGGAAAGATTCTTGATGGGTTTGAGAAATATAGTCATCAGTATCCTCTTTATAGTTTGCAGGATGCTTTTTCACGTGAAGAACTCGACGCCTTTGATGCGCGTGTTCGTAAAGAATTGGATGATGTCACTTATATTTGTGAGTTGAAGATTGATGGTTTGTCGATTTCCTTGACTTATGAGCAGGGAATTTTTGTTGCTGGGGCAACTCGAGGTGATGGCTCCATCGGTGAAAACATCACTGAAAATCTTAAACGAGTGAAAGACATTCCTTTATCATTACCAGAAAAATTAGATATTACTGTTCGTGGTGAATGTTATATGCCGAGAGCTTCTTTTGACCAGGTCAATCAATCACGTCAAGAAAATGGGGAGCCAGAATTTGCCAACCCAAGAAATGCTGCTGCAGGTACTCTTCGCCAGTTAGATACAGCAGTAGTATCCAAACGTAATCTTGCAACCTTCCTCTATCAAGAAGCAAGCCCTTCAACTCGGGATAGTCAAGAGAAGGTTTTGAAACATTTGGAACAATTAGGCTTTGTGGTTAATCAAAGACGTCTATTAGCTCATAGTATGGATGAGGTTTGGGCGTTTATTCAAGAAATTGGTCGAGAAAGAGATCAGTTGCCTTATGATATCGATGGAGTTGTGATTAAGGTCAATGATCTAGCTGGTCAAGAGCAACTCGGATTTACAGTCAAAGCACCAAAGTGGGCAGTCGCTTATAAATTCCCAGCAGAAGAAAGAAGCGAAACTTCTTTCTGTTGACTGGACAGTAGGGCGTACAGGAGTTGTGACTCCGACTGCTAATCTTACTCCAGTGCAACTTGCCGGTACAACTGTAAGTCGTGCAACTCTTCATAATGTTGACTATATCGCTGAAAAGGATATCCGTAAGGATGACACAGTCATTGTCTATAAGGCAGGGGATATCATTCCAGCTGTTCTACGAGTGGTAGAATCCAAGCGTGTGTCAGAGGAAAGACTAGATATTCCAACAAACTGTCCAAGTTGTGACAGTAAGCTTTTGCATTTTGAAGATGAGGTGGCCCTTCGTTGTATCAATCCGCGATGCCCTGCTCAAATCAAGGAAGGCTTGACGCACTTCGCATCGCGTGATGCTATGAATATTTCTGGCCTTGGTCCATCAATCGTTGAGAAATTATTTGCAGCCGATTTGGTTAAGGATGTTGCAGATATTTATCGTTTGACTGTGGAAGATTTGCTTTTGCTAGATGGTATCAAGGAGAAATCAGCGCAAAAGCTCTACCAGGCTATTCAAGCATCCAAAGAAAATTCTGCTGAAAAACTCTTGTTTGGTTTGGGGATTCGTCATGTAGGAAGTAAGGCAAGCCAGTTGCTTTTACAAAACTTCCACTCAATCGAATCACTAGCACAAGCCAATCCTGAAGAAATTGCAAGTATCGAAAATTTGGGAAGTGTCATTGCCCAAAGCCTACAGACCTATTTTGCTACAGAGGGTTCTGCAATCCTTTTAAGGGAATTGAAAGAATCAGGTGTTAATCTAGACTACAAAGGACAGACAGTTGCAGCAAATGCAGCCTTGTCTGGTCTAACTGTCGTATTGACAGGAAAGCTAGAGCGTCTTAATCGCTCAGAAGCTAAATAAATTAGAAAGTCTAGGAGCCAAGGTTACTGGTAGTGTGTCGAAAAAAACAGACCTTGTTGTAGCAGGAGCAGATGCAGGAAGCAAGCTCCAAAAAGCACAAGAACTGGGAATAGAGATTCGTGATGAAGCTTGGCTTGAGAGTTTGTAAGCTATGAAAGAAGAAAAAAAAACGCGCTCGTCTCATTTATAATCCGACATCAGGCCAGGAAATTATCAAGCAAAATATCGCAGAAGTCCTAGAAGTGTTAGAGAGCATAGGCTATGAAACAAGTGCTTTTCAGACCAAACCGGAACACTTATCAGCCCAGAAAGAAGCAGAAAGAGCTGCAAAAGCTGGTTTTGATTTGGTTTTAGTAGCTGGTGGTGATGGCACCATCAATGAAGTGGTTAATGGAATTGCACCTCTGGTACATCGTCCAAAGATAGCCATCATTCCTACTGGAACTACCAATGACTATGCAAGAGCATTGAAAATCCCTATGGGGGATCCAGTTGCTGCAGCGAAGATCATTGCTAAAAATGAAACCAAGAAAATTGATATTGGTCGTGCCTTTGGCGATAAGTATTTCATCAATATTGCTGCGGCAGGGGCTCTTACAGAGTTAACCTTTAGTGTTCCGAGTGAACTGAAGACGCGTCTGGGTTATCTGGCCTACGTTGCTAAAGGCATCGAGATGTTCCCAAAATCCAAAGCCCGTCCTGTTCGTATTTACCATGATTGGGGCATTTTTACAGGAGAAGTTTCTCTTGTCTTTGTTGCCTTGACCAATTCTATTGGTGGATTTGAGCAATTCGCACCTGATACCAAGCTGGATGATGGCAATTTTACTCTTATTCTAGTAAAGACGGATAAATACTAGATATGTTGAGTCTGCTAGTTCAGGCCATGAACGGAGGCCAACACGTATCAGATGTCAATGTCGAATATCTGAAAACTAGTAAACTCCGAATTGAAACTTTGGATCAGAAAGAGCCATTTATGCTTAATCTTGATGGAGAATACGGTGGCGACACACCAGTAGATTTGGAAGTGTGCCATAATCACATTGAGTTTTTTTGTGAATCGTGAGGCGATTGATCAAGAAATTATGATTAACATATAAAATTAAATTAATTAGAAATTAGGGAGAACTATGTACAATTATCCTGTACTTATTCATTACCATCGCAAGGATGAAGCCTACGAGGCTTGCAGTTTCAGTAAAAAGCCTCTAGATTCAGTAGAGCTTATCAAAGAAGAAGAATATTTTGGGACTAAATTTTCACTGACTCAATCAAGTGAAGTAGCACTTGAGACCATGACTTTTAGCGTTGAAAAAGACGGTGCCAGCAAAGAATATCCTATTCGCTTCAATTACTATCCACTTTTGACAGAGGTTTGGATTTTGGATGGAGACGATACAGTTTATTATTCTGAAAATCCTGCTATTGCCAGTCCCCACTATAAGGACCAAAATCCTTTTGCCTTTGACAAGGCAATCAATAGTGCCAGTTTCGACCACCACTGGGGTTATCAAGGAGAGTTGGGATGTCAAGTTTCTGAAAATGAAACAAGTTTTAGCTTATGGGCACCAACAGCTACTTCTGTCCAAGTAGTAGTCTATGAATCAGCGAAGAATGACGCTCCTATCTTTAAAACCTTTGAAATGGAGCGAGGAAATAGTTATTCCTATAGCCACAAGTATAATACCATTGGTGTTTGGAGTTTAACAGTTCCAGAAAGCCTAGCAGGTCGTGCTTACCACTACCAAATTGACTTTCCTCATCACCAGTCATTAACTCGTGATCCATATACAATAGCGACAAGTCCTGATGGAAAACGTTCAGCCATTGTCTCAAATCAAGAACGTCAGGTCGAAGGTTTTGAGGTTAAGCATGGTACAGAAGCAACTTGGCGTTTGGAAAATCCTTGCCAAGCAGTCATTTATGAAATGCACATCCGTGATTTGACTAAGTCTGAAACATCTGGTGTTGCACCAGAATTAAGAGGAACCTTCTTAGGTGCAGCGCAAACTGGAACAGTTAACCAGTATGGTCAGTCAACTGCGTTTGACTATATCAAAGAACTTGGTGTCAATTATGTTCAGCTGCAACCAATTGCTGACCGTCATAAAGAATACGACGCAGATGGAAATGTAACTTATAACTGGGGATATGATCCACAAAACTACAATGCTCCAGAAACTAGTATGTCTACAAATCCAAATGATCCAGGTCAAGCTATCCGTGATTTGAAAGCCATGGTCCAAGCTTATCACGATGCTGGTATCGGTGTTATTATGGATGTTGTTTACAATCATACCTTCTCAACGGTGGATGCGCCATTCCAAACAACGGTTCCCGATTATTATTATCGAATGAACCATGACGGAACCTACCAAAATGGAACAGGAGTCGGTAACGAAACTGCCAGCGAGCATGAAATGTTCCGTAAATATATGATTGATTCTCTTCTCTACTGGGTAAAAGAATTCAATATTGACGGTTTCCGCTTTGACTTGATGGGAATCCATGATGTCAAAACTATGCAGATGATTCGTTGGGCTATGGACGAAGTCGATCCTAAGATCATCCTTTATGGAGAAGGATGGGATATGGGAACTGGTCTTGCTCCTTATGATAAGGCTAAGAAAGATAATGCCTATCAATTGCCAAACATTGGATTCTTTAATGATAATCAACGTGATGCGGTCAAAGGTTGTGAAGTCTATGGCTCTATCAAATCTGGTTTCGTCAGTGGTGCTGGAACTGAACCGATCGTCGCAAAGGCTATCCTTGGGAAGCCGAGAGCTGGGTTCTTACCTCAGCCCCAATCAGGTTCTTAACTATGTAGAAGCCCACGATAACTACAATTTGCATGATTTGCTTAAAACCCTTCATCCAACGGAGAGTGAAAAACGTATCATGAAGAAAGTAGAAACAGCGACAGCCATGAACCTTCTCATGCAAGGGATGGCCTTCATGGAGTTGGGGCAAGAGTTTGGCCGTACCAAGCTTGTAGCTACAGGAGAAAATGGCGAGTTGACTCACGCAGATCGTGAGAGAGCTATGAATAGTTACAATGCTCCTGATAGCGTCAACCAAGTCAACTGGGATTTGATCAATGAGCGTCAAGATAGTATCGAGTTTGTTCGTCAGATTATCCGACTTAAAACACAAAACAGTGCCTTTTCATACCCTACCTATGAAGAAGTCTACCGTCATGTCTTTGTACACACGGCCATTGAAAATAGTGGTTGGATTGTCTACGAGATTCATGGTGGCGAAGAGCACTTCTTGGTTGTATTCAATGCTAAAGGGGCTTCCTATTACTATGAAAATGCAGGAAACCTAGAAATGTTGGTAACCAATAGCCGTTCTAACCAAGAAAATGCCATTGACGATGTCAGTGTGGCAGTTATGAATATCTTATCTTAAAAATTAACCAAAAACTCAGGATTTACTCTTGAGTTTTTTTATATTTGAGCTTGTAGTCCCTGGTGCAAACCACCTGTTAGACGGGTGGTTATGATTTCTAGTCATAAAAAATAAAAAAATGGAACTATTACTAAAAAATGATTGAAAAATTTCAGAAAATTTGGTAAAATTATATTAAAAGAGTTATCTACGAATATTATGTTATCGAAAAACAAAAAAACGTTCAGTTTTTTTAAGTGAGTTATTTTATATATAGATAATGAAAGTTATTTTTTTGTAACAGTAGCTGATAGAAAAATTTCACTGCTTATCATCATTTATGAAAAATTTTAGAAATGTTAAGATAAATATATGAAGATTTTCGAAAAAAATTTTTTTGTAGAATTCGGAAATTAGTTGAAAGTTTTCTTAAAAGATAGTATAATAGATACATAGAAAACGCTTACAATAAAAAGGGGGATTCAATGGATAAATTTGAGGCTTTTAAGAACTTTTTACTAGTGGCGAAAAATTTCCATCTTCAACACTATTTAGGTGCGCATCGTGAAGAAAGAGACGGTGAGTATGGCTATACATTCCGTGTCTGGGCGCCAAATGCGCAGGCTGTCCATCTAGTTGGTGATTTTACCAACTGGGTTGAAAATCAAATCCCCATGGTTCGTAATGAATCTGGAGTTTGGGAAGTTTTTACAACTTTAGCTCAAGAGGGACATATTTATAAATATCATATTACTCGTGCTAATGGCCATCAGCTCATGAAGATTGATCCCTTGGCAGTACGCTATGAAGCACGTCCGGGAACAGGAGCAGTTTTAACAGAAATTCCTGAGAAAAAATGGAAGGACGGTCTCTGGTTAGCTCGTAGAAAACGTTGGGGATTTTTTGAGAGACCGGTCAACATTTATGAGGCGCATGCAGGATCTTGGAAGAGAAATCCTGATGGGACACCTTATAGCTTTGCTCAACTCAAAGAAGAGCTCATTCCTTATCTCGTTGAGATGAACTATACTCACATCGAGTTTATGCCTTTGATGGCTCACCCACTTGGTTTGAGTTGGGGTTATCAGCTCATGGGTTACTTCGCTTTAGAGCATGCCTATGGTCGTCCTGAAGAGTTTCAAGACTTCGTTGAGGAGTGTCATATCAACAATATCGGTGTAATTGTGGATTGGGTGCCAGGTCACTTTACAATCAATGATGACGCTTTGGCATACTACGACGGTACACCAACTTTTGAATACCAAGATCATAATAAGGCTAACAACTACGGTTGGGGAGCACTCAACTTCGACCTCGGTAAAAATGAAGTCCAATCTTTCTTGATTTCAAGCATTAAGTTCTGGATTGATTTCTATCACCTAGATGGAATTCGTGTAGATGCCGTAAGTAATATTCTTTATCTAGATTATGACAATGCTCCATGGACACCAAATAAAGACGGTGGCAATCTTAACTATGAAGGATATTATTTCCTACAACGTTTGAACGATGTTATTAAGCTAGCTCATCCTGATGTTATGATGATTGCAGAGGAGTCTTCTTCAGGTACCAAGATTACTGGTATGAAGGAAATGGGTGGCCTTGGATTTGACTACAAGTGGAACATGGGTTGGATGAATGACATCCTACGTTTCTACGAAGAAGATCCAATTTACCGTAAGTATGACTTTAACCTTGTGACTTTCAGCTTTATGTACGTCTTTAATGAAAATTATCTCCTACCATTCTCACATGATGAGGTTGTCCACGGTAAGAAGAGTATGATGCATAAGATGTGGGGTGATCGTTACAATCAGTTCGCTGGTTTGAGAAACCTCTACACTTATCAAATTTGTCACCCTGGTAAGAAATTACTCTTCATGGGTAGCGAATTTGGTCAATTCTTAGAGTGGAAATCCGAAGAGCAATTGGAGTGGTCTAACCTAGAAGATCCGATGAATGCCAAGATGAAATACTTTACATCACAGTTGAATCAACTTTATAAAGACCACCGTTGTCTTTGGGAAATTGATACAAGTTACGATGGTATTGAAATCATTGATGCGGATAATAGAGATCAAAGCGTTCTTTCCTTTATCCGTAAGGGCAAGAAAGGCGAGATGCTAGTTTGTGTCTTCAATATGGCACCAGTTGAACGTCCTGATTTTACAATTGGTCTTCCAGTTGCAGGCATTTATGAAGAAATTTGGAATACAGAGTTAGAACAATGGGGTGGTGTGTGGAAAGAGCATAACCAAACAGTTCAAACTCAAGAGGGATTGTGGAAGGATTATGAGCAGACTTTGACATTTACCTTGCCAGCTATGGGAGCAAGTATTTGGAAAATCAAACGTCGCATAAAACCTACTAAAAAAGTCGCTAATAAAACTCAAAAAGGAGTAGAAAATGAAGAATGAAATGCTAGCTTTAATCCTTGCTGGTGGGCAAGGAACTCGTCTCGGTAAACTCACTCAAAGCATTGCTAAACCTGCCGTGCAATTTGGTGGGCGCTACCGTATCATTGATTTCGCTCTTTCAAACTGTGCCAACTCTGGTATCCATAATGTTGGGGTTATTACACAGTATCAACCACTAGCTCTCAACAGCCACATTGGTAATGGTTCTAGTTGGGGTCTAGATGGTATTGACACCGGAGTTTCTATCCTTCAACCCTACTCTGCTAGTGAAGGAAACCGTTGGTTTGAAGGTACAAGTCATGCCATTTACCAAACATCGACTATATCGACAGCATCAATCCTGAGTATGTTTTGATCCTTTCAGGTGACCATATCTACAAGATGGACTATGATGATATGCTCCAATCACACAAGGATAATAATGCCAGCTTGACAGTTGCTGTCTTAGATGTGCCACTTAAAGAAGCTAGCCGTTTTGGTATCATGAATACAGATGCTAATAATCGTATTGTTGAATTCGAAGAAAAACCTGCCCAACCAAAATCAACTAAGGCATCAATGGGGATTTATATCTTTGACTGGAAACGACTTCGCAACATGCTGGTTGCAGCTGAAAGAACAATGTCGATATGTCAGACTTTGGTAAGAACGTTATTCCAAACTACTTAGAGTCTGGAGAAAGTGTCTATGCATACGAATTCAGTGGTTACTGGAAAGACGTCGGCACTATCGAATCTCTTTGGGAAGCCAACATGGAATACATCTCTCCAGAAAATGCTCTCGATAGTCGTAACCGTCAATGGAAGATTTATTCTCGTAACCTAATTGCTCCACCAAACTTCCTTGGAGAACTCGCTCAAGTGGAAGATTCTCTCGTAGTAGATGGATGTTACGTGAATGGTACTGTAAAACACTCTATCCTCTCAACAGCAGCTCAAGTTCGTAAGGGAGCAGAGGTTGTTGACTCTGTCATCATGAGTGGAGCAGTTATCGGAAAAGGCGCTAAAATTACACGCGCAATCATCGGTGAAGGTGCAATTATTGCCGATGGTGTAGAAATTGATGGTACAGAAGAAGTACAAGTAGTTGGATATAACGAAGTAGTGGGGGTAGCAACAGATGAAGATTGATAAATATTCAGCGATTTTAGGAAATACCGTTGGTTTCCATGATATGTCAACCTTGACAAGTAACCGTCCTGTGGCGAGTTTGCCATTCGGAGGAAAGTATCGCTTGATTGACTTCCCACTTTCAAGTTTAGCAAATGCTGGTGTTCGTAGTGTCTTTGGAATCTTCCAACAAGATAATATCAGCTCAGTTTTCGACCACATTCGTTCAGGTCGTGAGTGGGGCTTGAATACACTACTCAGTCACTACTATTTAGGTATTTACAATACACGTGTAGAAAGTAGCACTGTTGGTAAAGAGTACTATCAACAACTCTTAACTTACTTAAAACGTTCAGGTTCAGACCAAACAGTTTCCTTGAACTGTGATGTTTTGGTAAATATTGATCTTGCTCAAGTTTTCCATTTGCATAATACAACAAAATCACCAATTACAGTTGTTTATAAGAAATTGCCTAAGAAGGTCATTTCAGAAGTAAATGCAATCCTTGATATTGATGAAACTGACCACGTACTTTCACACAAACTCTTTGATAAAAAATCAAACCAAGATTTTTACAACATGTCAACAGATATCTTCGTTGTAGATACTCAATGGTTGATTAAGCGTTTGGAAGAAGAAGCTCAAAAAGAATATCCAGAAAAATTACGTTATGTTCTTCGTGATTTGGCAGCAAAAGAAGGTGCTTTTGCATATGAATACACAGGTTACCTAGCAAATATTCATTCAGTAGAAACATATTACCAAGCTAATTTAGATATGCTTGATCAGCATAAATTCTACTCTTTGTTCTCGCCAAATCAAAAGATTCACACTAAAGTTAAAAATGAAGAACCTACCTACTATGCACCTGGTTCTAAAGTAAACACATCTCAATTTGCTTCTGGTAGTATCGTTGAAGGCGAAGTGATTAAATCTGTTATTTCGCGTAATGTTCGTATCAATAAAGACAGCTTGGTTAAAGATTCTCTTATCTTCCCTCGTGTTGTCGTTGGAAAAGGTGCACAAGTTGAGTATGCAATTGTTGATAAGGGTGCTGAAATAGCTGAGAGAGTTGTCGTTCGAGGTACAGCAGAAAACCCTGTTATCATCAAAAAAGGCGAAAAAGTAACAGAGGATGTCCTTTCATGAAAATTTTATTTGTAGCAGCAGAGGGAGCTCCCTTTTCAAAAACAGGTGGATTGGGAGACGTTATCGGAGCACTTCCAAAATCATTAGTAAAAGCTGGGCATGAAGTTGCTGTTATCTTACCCTACTATGACATGGTTGAAGCCAAGTTTTGTGATCAAATTGAAGATGTCCTTCAATTTGAAGTCTATGTTGGTTGGCGCAGACAATTTTGTGGAATTAAGAAAACTGTTTTAAACGGTGTTACTTTCTATTTCATCGACAATCAATATTATTTCTTCCGTGGACATGTTTATGGAGATTTCGATGATGGTGAACGTTTTGCCTTCTTCCAACTTGCTGCCCTTGAAGCTATGGAGCGTATCGGATTTATCCCTGATGTCCTCCACGCTCATGACTACCATACAGCAATGATTCCTTTCTTGCTGAAAGAAAAATACAGATGGATACAAGCTTACCAAGGAATCAAAACTGTTTTGACAATTCATAACTTGGAATTTCAGGGTCAATTCTCTGAAAGTATGCTTTGGGACTTGTTCAGGGTTGGATTTGAGCGCTACGCTGATGGAACAGTTCGTTGGAATGATTGTCTTAACTGGATGAAGGCTGGTATTCTCTATGCAGACCGTGTATCAACCGTGTCACCTAGCTATGCTTATGAGATCATGACTACGGAGTTTGGTTGCGGTATTGATCAGATTCTCCGTATGGAATCTGGTAAGGTTTCTGGTATTGTAAACGGAATTGATACTGATTTATACAACCCAGAGACGGATCCTTTACTTGAGTATCATTTTAATAAAACTGATCTGTCAGGTAAGGCTCAAAATAAAGCGAAACTTCAAGAAAGAGTTGGTCTTCCAGTACGTTCTGATGTGCCAATGATTGGTATCGTGTCACGTTTGACTCGTCAGAAGGGCTTTGATGTGGTGGTTGAAAGCCTGCATCGTATGCTTCAAGAGGATATTCAAATCGTTCTCTTGGGAACTGGAGATCCAGGATTTGAACAAGCCTTCTCTTGGTTTAGTCAAGTATTCCCAGAAAAACTTTCTGCAAATATTACTTTTGATGTAAAATTAGCTCAAGAGATTTATGCAGCATGTGATATTTTCCTCATGCCAAGTCGCTTTGAACCGTGTGGACTTTCACAAATGATGGCCATGAGATATGGTACGCTTCCTTTAGTAAACGAGGTGGGTGGCCTTAGAGATACTGTTCAAGCCTTCAATCCAATTGAAGGAACAGGTACAGGCTTTAGCTTTAACAACCTAACTCCATACTGGCTCAATTGGGCATTGCAAACAGCTTTGGATGTTTATCACAACCATCCTGATGTTTGGAAAAATATGCAAGTTCAAGCTATGGAATGTGATTTCTCTTGGGATACAGCCTGCAAGTCATATCTTGATTTGTATCAGAGTTTAGCAAACTAAATAGTTAAAATCGTATGATACCTTCATACGATTTTTTGAGATGATAAAAGTAAGGGACTTAAATGAAAAAATTGAGAGGACTTTGTGTACTGGATGTTGATGGAACTCTCATAGAAGAGGAAGTTATTGATTTGTTGGGGAAAGAAGCAGAATGTGAAGAAGAAGTAGCTCTACTGACTGCCCAAGCTATGAGAGGAGAACTTGATTTTGAAGAAAGCCTGAGAAAACGTGTTTCTTTATTACAAGGACTATCTGTAGATACTTTTGATAAGATTTATCATGAACTACACCTTAGTAAAAATGCTGCGCAATTTATTAACACTCTACAAAAAAATCAGATAGAAGTAGGTCTAGTTTCAGGTGGATTTACACCTGTTGTTGAAAGAATAGCAAAAGATTTAGGGATTTCATTATTTGCTGCTAATCAACTGGAAATTAGAGATGGTCATTTAACTGGAAATCTTGTTGGTCCTATTATCAGCAGAGAAGTTAAAAAAGAAACCCTAATAAGATGGGCTGATGAATTAGAGGTACCAATTGATAGAACAATTGCTATTGGTGATGGTGCTAATGATTTAGCAATGTTGAAGAGAGCTGGAATCGGAATTGGCTTCTGTGCCAAAGAAATCGTGAAAGAGGAAATTGTCCTTCAAATTGAAGAAAGAGATTTAACAAAAGTATTGAAGCTGATAGATTTCCTGTGATTAGAAAGATGAGTGTATGAAAATTGTTATAGCACCTGACTCTTTTAAGGAGAGTCTCCCTGCAAGTGAAGTAGCTAAAGCTATTAAACGAGGCCTTAAAAAGGCTCTACCTGAATCGAAATGTTTGCTCTTGCCTGTTGGCGATGGAGGAGAAGGAACAGTAGATGCCATTAAAAATTCACTTGGTCTTGTAGAAAAAACTGCTTTAGTGACAGGTCCCTTTGGAGATGAAGTTCAAATGACTTATGTTCAAAAAGGAGAACTTGCTCTGTTCGAGGTGGCCGATTTAGTTGGGCTTGCTAAAATTCCTATAGAAAAACGAAATCCACTGAAGATTCAAACAAAGGGGATTGGTCAACTGATCCTTTATTTAATCGAACAAGGAATGAAAGAGATCTATATCGGAGTTGGTGGGACATCCAGTAACGATGGTGGAATTGGGATTGCTGCAGGACTCGGATATCAGTTTTATAATGAAAACGGAATGGAACTTGAGGCTTGTGGCCAGTCCTTATTTGAAGTAAGTAAGATTTTGGACAAAAGTGTCGTTACCATCCCTGCAGATGTGCATATCAAAATCTTAGCAGATGTGACCAATCCACTCTGTGGAACTCACGGTGCTACCTATACATTTGGAAAGCAAAAAGGGTTGGAACCAACTCATTTTCATGAAGTTGATGGTGCTATTGAAAACTTCTATCGTAAAGTTGCCCCTGAAATTCTAAGTCTTGAAGGAGCTGGAGCAGGTGGCGGTATTGCGGCTGGTTTGTGTGCCTTTGCAGGAGCAGAGATTGTATCTGGTATTCAAACCTGTTTAGATTTAATAAACTTCGATGAACAGGTTGCAGATGCAGATCTAGTTATTGTTGGTGAAGGTAGGTTAGATTCTCAAAGTTTATCTGGTAAGGCTCCAATCGGAGTAGCAAAAAGAACACCAAATGGTGTTCCAGTTATTGCTATTTGTGGTAGTTTAGCTGAGGATTTACCTCCTTTACCATTTGAGAATGTCATCGCTGCTTTTTCTATATTAGAAAAAAGTGAACCACTGGAAGACAGTCTAAAAAATGCAGCTATCTATTTAGAAGATACAGCTGCAAACATTGGTCAAATTTTAGCTTTGAAGAAAAATTAACCAAACCACTTTTTCCAAAGAGAAGTAGGAGCTTTTTTCATCTCTTTTTCCTGCCATAAGTCTGAAAAGGCCTTTCTGAGGTCTTTTTCACTTGTTTGAACAGGGGCATCGCTATGGATAACTAGGCCAAAAGGAGAAGAGTTATGATCTTCAGAAACGATGGTCGCTTGGCAGTCAGCATCTTTGGATTGTTTTAGATAAAAAACTTGTTTATCAAACTCTACCTGAGGAGAAATTTTGACAAATAGAGGTTGAGTCTCTTTTTTTAGACTCTCTAAAATAGATACATAACCCTTTTGAAATTTATCATCATTAGCTGTTTCAAGGTCTGCATAGCCAAGGACACGTTCCTCGAAAGTTCCGAGAAAACGTCTCTGTTCATCTGGATTTAGTTTAAGCCCACCATTGGCCTTTTCTAGGATTTGTTTAGATACATCAGTCATAAAAAAATAGTATATCATAAAAATAAAGGAGAAAACAGATAAAAGAAAGCGATTACTTTATAAACTTAAGGAAAAATTTTGCACAAAGATAACGTTTTTTTCCTTGAAAAAGGAGTCTTTTTAAGGTATCATAGAGGTGTAAAAAATTTAACTCAATAAGGAGAGTAAAAAATGTCAATTATTACTGATGTTTACGCTCGCGAAGTCCTAGACTCACGCGGTAACCCAACACTTGAAGTAGAAGTTTACACTGAATCAGGTGCTTTCGGACGTGGTATGGTTCCATCAGGAGCTTCTACTGGTGAACACGAAGCAGTTGAACTTCGTGATGGTGACAAATCTCGTTACGGTGGTCTTGGTACACAAAAAGCTGTTGACAACGTAAACAACATCATCGCTGAAGCAATCATCGGCTACGATGTACGTGACCAACAAGCTATCGACCGTGCTATGATCGCACTTGACGGTACTCCTAACAAAGGTAAATTGGGTGCTAACGCAATCCTTGGTGTGTCTATCGCTGTAGCTCGTGCTGCTGCTGACTACCTTGAAATCCCACTTTACAGCTACCTTGGTGGATTCAACACTAAAGTTCTTCCAACTCCAATGATGAACATCATCAATGGTGGATCTCACTCAGATGCTCCTATCGCATTCCAAGAGTTTATGATCTTGCCAGTTGGTGCTCCAACATTTAAAGAAGCTCTTCGTTACGGTGCTGAAATCTTCCACGCTCTTAAGAAAATCCTTAAATCACGTGGTTTGGAAACTGCCGTAGGTGACGAAGGTGGATTCGCTCCTCGTTTCGAAGGAACTGAAGACGGTGTTGAAACTATCCTTGCTGCGATCGAAGCTGCTGGATATGTTCCAGGTAAAGACGTATTTATCGGATTTGACTGTGCTTCATCAGAATTCTACGACAAAGAACGTCAAGTATACGACTACACTAAATTCGAAGGTGAAGGAGCTGCTGTTCGTACATCTGCAGAACAAATCGACTACCTTGAAGAATTGGTAAACAAATACCCAATCATCACTATCGAAGATGGTATGGATGAAAACGACTGGGAAGGTTGGAAAGCTCTTACTGAACGTCTTGGTAAGAAAGTTCAATTGGTTGGTGACGACTTCTTCGTAACTAACACTGACTACCTTGCACGTGGTATCCAAGAAGGTGCTGCTAACTCAATCCTTATCAAAGTTAACCAAATCGGTACTCTTACTGAAACTTTCGAAGCTATCGAAATGGCTAAAGAAGCTGGTTACACTGCTGTTGTATCACACCGTTCAGGTGAAACTGAAGATTCAACAATCGCTGACATCGCAGTTGCAACAAACGCAGGACAAATCAAGACTGGTTCACTTTCACGTACTGACCGTATCGCTAAATACAACCAATTGCTTCGTATCGAAGATCAACTTGGTGAAGTAGCTGAATACCGTGGATTGAAATCATTCTACAACTTGAAAAAATAAAATAGTTCAGTGAACTATTTTATCCCGAACCTTGAAACTCAAAAGTTCGGCTCTTGATTAAACAAGATTTAAGCCCCTCGGATTTTATCCGAAGGGCTTTTTTCTGTTCAAGGGGCAAAAAAGGAGCAAAACTTTTTTATAGTGGATTGAAATAAGATATGAATAAAAAGATTAGGAAACTTATACTCAATGAAAATCAAAGAGCAAACTAGGAAACTAGTTGCAGGCTGCTCAAAAGCACTGCTTTGAGGTTGTGGATAAACTGACGAAGTCAGTAATCATACCTACGGCAAGGCGATGTTGACGCAGTTTGAATTTGATTTTCGAAGAGTATTAAATTAATTTCTAGAAGCGTTTTAGAATCTTTAGCGTACGATTATAGCTTCAATCCACTATAGAACTGGGCAAACCACTGGAAAAGCAAAACCAATTTCTAACAATTTTTTAGAAGTTACAGTGTATTATTTTTATATTCGATCTACTATATTGAAAAAGTACCTCAACAAAGGTATTGACAAGTTGCAATACTTTTTTTACGATGGTCTTTTTGCCTTGTTCTTGTTTAAATTAACCTGATAATGCTCGGGAACCCCCAATTTTTTTAATATTAGGTTTTGTCAAATTTGCTCTTAAAAAAAGGGTGTAATAAAGAAGAAGCTAAGTCTAAAACCTCTTCTAAAAACTCTTAAAAAAATAAAGAATAATTTTTTTCAGAAGATGTTTCAAAAAAACGGAGTACTTTAAAGAAAAGACTAAACATCGCTATAAGAACAGAGGCTAAAAAAATGTTGAACTTAAACATAGATACGTTCCTTGATGAAGCTAGGGAATCAGTTTTTTTACACGAAGTTACAAGTGTGTATAGTAAGTATGAAGAGAATTTTAGCTCTACTAAACCAAAAATAAGTAAACAAAAGGTGAAATCTATCGCATATTTGGGTAGATTCCTCTTTTTTGGGTGTAGGTAGGCCTATCCATTGATTTGTTTAGTATATTTATATTTTCAACAAAAATAAACCGTTTTCACTTGACAAAAATTGGTCTATACCATATAATGAAATAAAGAATATGGAGGACAAAATTATGAAAGTTATTCAAGTGGAAAATCCAATAGAAGGTGGAAAAGTTGCTTTTGATATCTTAAAAGAAAAATTGGAAAATGGTGCACAAACATTGGGACTTGCAACAGGAAGCAGTCCTTTGGAATTTTACCAACAAATTGTTGAGAGCGATCTTGATTTTTCAAATCTTACAAGTGTGAATTTGGATGAGTACGTAGGCCTTGATGGGGACAATCCTCAATCATACCGTTACTTTATGCAAGAAAATTTATTCAACAAGAAACCATTTAAAGAAAGTTTCTTGCCACGTGGTGTCAAGGATAATGCAGAAGCAGAAGTAGAACGCTACAACCAAATTCTTGCTGACCATCCAGTTGACCTACAAATCTTAGGAATTGGTCGCAATGGTCATATTGGCTTTAATGAACCAGGCACACCATTTGATAGCCAAACTCACCTTGTAGAACTTGACCAGTCTACTATCGAAGCTAACGCTCGCTTTTTTGAGAAGATTGAAGATGTTCCAACCCAAGCTATTTCAATGGGGATTAAAAACATTTTGGATGCTAAGTCTATCCTTCTGTTTGCTTATGGTGAATCAAAAGCAGAAGCTATTGCTGGAACTGTTGAAGGTCCTGTGACAGAAAGTCTACCTGCAAGTAGCCTGCAAAACCATCCAGATGTAACCATTATCGCAGATGCAGCAGCACTCAGCTTACTTAAAAAATAAAATTAGGAACCATTCGCTCTTTGGAGTGAGTGGTTTTTGAGAAATAAAAACCATATTTATAGTTTTTTTGTAGGGCAATAGTAATATGAATAAAGAAGAGTTTCTAAAAAAATAAAAAGAAGCTAATAGTAACTAAATTACAAAAAGAAAAAGGAGAGGATATATATGAGTTCATTGAAACAAATTATCGCTCAAATGACTAAAAAAATAGTGCAATAGATAATATAGTAACAAAAATTCATTCCAGTTATTCTTTCAAAAAAACAGTAGTGTACTCGAGGAAGTCTACCAAATAGGAACAGATATTTATGAATTTACTAAGAATTTAACTAAATATCTTGACCATTCTTATGAGGCATACAAGGAAATGAAGAGTGTCGTACATAATTATGAGCCTCGGATGATTAGTAATTCCTTCGAAGTACCTAACATTTTTTTCCATTATCTCGTGGTCCGGAAGGAAAGTTTAATGTTGTTGATGTTCAAACTATTATTGATTATTCAAAGTTTTCTATTATTAGAGGTACAGGTGGTTCGGGAAAAATCAACACTATTAAAAATACTTTTTTTTAGAAACCATAAAGCAAGAGAGCTATATTCCACTATTTATAGAATTAAATGAGTTAAATAATTACGATTTGGCTGTAAATTCTGATTTTATTGAAATAATATGTGGAATTTTAACTACATTTGGATCAGAACTACAAAAAGGCCAATTAATACGTTTATTGGAAAGTGGTAAAGTCATAATATTTTTTTAGATGGTTATGATGAATTAAAGTTTGATAATGTCAAACCTTTCGTGACTATATTTGATAAATTTTTGTAAAAGATTTCCCAATAATAACTATATTTTAACTTCACGACCAAATACGGATTTTACTGAGTTTCAGCGTTTTGCTGTTTTTTTCAGATATCTGAACTTACAATTGAGCAATCTATTTCATTGATTAAAAAAACTTAATTATTCTGAATCTAAAGTTGCAGATGAATTTATAAAAAGAATTAAATGATAATCTATATACTACTCACAAGTCTTTTGCATCTAATCCTTTACTTTTAACATTAATGCTTATTAATTTTACACATTATAGGAAAAATACCTGAAAAAAATACATATTTTTTTTATCAGGAAGCATTTGATACCTTGTATAGGTTACATGACTCGAGAAAGCCTGGAATGTATAGCAGAGAGTTTAATACATTAAATGATTTACCAAAAGATGTTTTTTTATGAACATAATATTAGAAATTTCTTTTATATCCTATCTGAAGTCTAAGACATCTTTTAAAGAAGATGAACTAATATCTTTAATTGATAGCCTTGATAAAAAAACAGTTTAAAATTGACTCAAAAGATTATATAGATGATTTAATATCAATTTGTATATTTTTATAGAGAAGGAAATAGAATATCATTTGTCCATAAAAACATTTCAAGAATATTTTTCTGCTAAGTATTTGGAGCAATTACCAGATATAGATCGTTATATTACAGTAGGAAAGTATTTAATCAATGAGTTTATTGAGAACAGTTATGATATGACTGATATGTTAATTTCTTTATTATATGCTTTATCACCAGATAAATTTGAAAAGTATATATTAAATAACTTTTTTTGAAGAGTATTTTGGTGGGAAAAACTAGCACTATAGAAGTTATTAAAGAGAAGTTTGATTACTTTTAATATAGGAGGTTTTTTTCTGAAAATAGGAAAACTATTTATGAGATTGAATTTATATTCGATAGTGAAAATGATACTGATGAATGTTTAAAGAATTTATCTGAAATCGATTTTTTTACAATATATTACACAAATTTCCAAAGATATTAATGAGATTCACATAGACTACTGGGATGATTCAAATGACGATGAAATTACTATTACAGAATCTACATTGTCTATTTTGGAACATCAATACAAGGTTACACTGCCTACTTCTAATTGTTTTTTTATTACCTGATTTTTATTTATCAAATACCTCTCAAACATGAAATTGAAGAAAAATATTTTAGAAATTATGAAGAAAGAAGTTAATTATAAAAATAATTAATTCGGCTTTTTATTGTTTATGATTTTCTAAAAGAAAAAAACAAGAAAGAGAAGACAGTAGTGAAGTAAATAATATTATAGATAGTTTAAATATTGGAAATAGAAGGATTTCACACTGATAAAACTTGTTAGTTTTACATATGTATTTTTTTAAAAAAAGACATAATCTCTTTAGCAGATACTTTTTTTGAAATATGAAAATTTGATAGATAATAACCAAAAGACCTTTGAAATGTTTAAAAAGCAACTGGAATTGATATCGCTTAACAACCACCAAGCTCTCATTGTAAGTGGAGAGCGGAGAAAATTCTTGACTGTGCGGATTTTAAATAACTTTCTTTTAGGTGTCATGGTATCTATTGTAACAATTTGCTTCTTTCTAGGGAAGAAAGTGAAGATAATATAAGTTTATGGCAGTTTTTCCTTGACAATTATTCCTTTTACGTGTAGAATAGAATAGATCTTGAACTTGAAGGGAGTGAAAAAAATGTCTAAAACAGTAGTACGTAAGAATGAATCTCTTGACGATGCTCTTCGTCGTTTCAAACGTGCAGTTACTAAAGCTGGTACTCTTCAAGAAACACGCAAACGTGAATTTATGAAAAAAACCTTCTGTAAAACGTAAACGTAAATCAGAAGCAGCTCGTAAACGTAAAAAATTCTAATTAATAAGAAAGGCTAGACTTGTCTAGTCTTTTTTTGTTAGCTTCTAAGAGTGAAATCTCAGAGAGGATAGTTAATTCAGTGTTAAATAGATATAATGATATTAATTATAGCTGATTTTTTTAAGATAGTGTTAAAAAGATTAGAGTCAAGAAAGTATTTTTTTGCAGAGAAGATTATAAACAAGCAGATAGAAGTCTAGGGAAGAATTATCAGAAACAGTTACTGAAGAATAGCTATGTTGTACTATGATTACTGATTAAAAAAGTACAAAAATCTCATCATTCATACTAAGATACTAATTCAGAAGACATTTTGGGTAGTAAAAATGACATTTTACATTTTTGCCCCCTTTTTTTCATGTTTTTTTTGGTATAATTACATATATTAGTAGAAAAAAATCTGAGAGGCTTTTATCATGAAAAAAACAAAAGTTGCAGTCGCTTTAGGAGCATTTTTTTGTTTCTTAGTGTCAGTGCAAGAGTTGAGGCGGACACAAGTTCGCAGTCTGACGTGAATCGGATTCATTTCATTAATACCAAAGGAAGTCCAGGTACAGATGCCATTTTGCTTGAAAGTAATGGGCATTATGCGCTGATAGATATGGGTGAAGACTATGACTTTCCGGATGGGAGCGATCCCCTTTATCCATTAAGATCGGGGATTATTACGTCAAATTTCTACGCAATTGAAGATCGACTTTTCCGTCATCTTGACCATGTAGGTGTTCAGAAGTTAGACTTTATGCTTGGAACTCATGTTCATAGTGACCATATCGGTGGAGCTGACGAAGTTCTAAAAAAATATAAGGTTGATAAATTTTATCTAAAAAAAGATATTCGGATGATCGAATTGCCACTCAATGGGGCTTGTGGGATAATCTTTTCAACTACAATAATGCTCTGAATGCCGCTAGAAAATATGGAGTCAATCTTATCCAGGATATCTCTGATAATGATAGTCATTTCAAATTGGGGGATATGGACATTCAGTTGTATAACTACAAGAATGAATACGGTCCAGATGGAAAATTAAAGAAAGTATACGATGATAACCCCAATTCGATTGTTGCTGTAGTTACAGTAAATGGAAAGAAAATTTATCTAGGTGGGGATCTTGATAATGTTTATGGAGCTGAAGATCGCTTAGGACCACAAATTGGGAAAGTAGATTTGATGAAATGGAACCATCACCTCGACGGAAAAGTTTCAAACAGCATTAATTTCCTCAATAACCTCTCTCCATCTATTGTTGTGCAAACAACAGGTTTGGATATCAATGTTCAAGCAACAAGAGATAAATTGAAAGAGATGAATGTTCAAGTCGTTCATGCTTCAAGTGATAAAAAAGATGCTACTGTCTTTGATATAAAAACAGATGGCATTAATAATATTTCTCAAGAATACCCAGATATTCCGAATACTACTGCACGTTGGATTACTGAAGATGGATATAAGAAGTACTATTTCGCTGATGATCAGATGGCAACCGGTTGGCATACAATTAATGGAGAAAAATACTTCTTCAATGGTAAAGGACATCTGCAACAAGATAAATGGCTTCAAGATTTTGATGATGAAGGTACTCTTAAATCTTTATATATGGATAAAGATGGGAAGTTACAAACTTCTAAATGGCTTCAAATTGACAAGCATTGGTATTATGTAGATTCTAAAGGATATCGAAAAGAATCCGAGTTAGCAATCATTGATGGTAAGACCTATTACTTTGACGAAAAAGGGATTATGCAAACTGGTACCAGAACAGTGAATGGAGCAACTCTGGTCTTTGATGATACAGGTGCGCTTTCAAATGAAGTAAGAGCATCATCCTGGAATAAAATTGGTAATAAATGGTATTACCTAGATGAAAATAAAAAAATGACCATTGGTTTCAAAGAAATTGACGGAAAATTGTACTATTTCAATGAAGCAGGAGAAATGGGAACTTATTGGCAATATACGCACCAAAAATGGTATTACTTTAGCGCTTCAGGTGAAATGAAACGTGGTTGGCTTAACGATGCAGGTAAATGGTATTATCTAGATCCTAAAACTGGAGAAATGTTCACTGGTTTAAATAAGATTGACGGCAAACTCTATCGCTTCAATGATGGAGGCGTCATGGCAACTGGTTGGGAACAGTTTGATAACAAATGGTACTATTATACATCTAGTGGCGATCAGAAAAAAGGTTGGCTTAAATACAACAATGACTGGTACTATCTCGAACTGAAAGACGGAGAGATGGTTACTGGAACCAAAGAAATCGATGGACAACAATATAGCTTTAAAGATAGTGGTGCTATGGTTACTGGTTGGAAACAAACAGATGATAAATGGTACTATTATGCATCAAGTGGTGAACTGAAAAAAGGATGGATTAAATATGCTGGTGATTGGTACTATCTTGATTCGAAAGATGGAGAGATGGTTACAGGAACCAAAGAAATCGATGGGCAACAATATAGCTTTAAGGCTAGCGGTGCTATGGTTACTGGCTGGAAACAAGAAGATGACAAATGGTACTATTATGCATCAAGCGGTGAGCAGAAAAAAGGTTGGATAAAATCTGCAGGTAAATGGTACTACTTGAATCAAAATGACGGAGTTATGGTGACCGGCAGACAGGAAATTGATGGTGTCAAATATAGCTTTAACCAATCTGGAGCTATGGAAACCGGATGGGTATTTGACGGCAAAGATTGGTACTATCATAAAGAATCTGGAGCTGCAGAGACTGGTTGGTTCAAGTACTCTGGTAAATGGTATTACTTAGACAATGAGACTGGTAAAATGGTCACAGGTATCCATGAGGTCTCTGGAGATTACTATTACTTTAATAAGTCTGGTGAAATGCAAGTTGGTTGGATTCAAGAAAAAGGAGACTGGTATTACTTCAAACCAAGTGGAGAAATGCTTCGAAATGCAACTACACCTGATGGTTATAAAGTAGGTAGTGATGGTAGAATGCTTTCTAATGGAGTAACAACTACCACAAGCACTACAACTACGACTCCAAACACAACAACAACTGTAGAGGAAACCATCTTCAACAGAACCAACTCTAAGAGAACCAGCTGAACATACAACCGAATCTACACCAAGTAGTGAAGAAAAATCAGTACCAGCTAGCAGTGATAAAGTGTCTGACTAGTCTAGTACTGTTGAATAGTTGAATAACTAAAGAGAAGGGATTAAACACTAACCTATTGTTTAATCCCTTTTGACTGTTAAAAATTATAAAGGTTACTTTCTTAAATAAATACCCCAAACACTGTTAAAAAATATAAACTTCCTACTACAATTTGATATAATAGTAGGTAGAACTTGATTGAAGGAGAAAAAAATATGTCGGTTTTTAGTTAAAGAAGTGATTGATAAGCTCAGACTAGATATTGTCTATGGTGAGCCAGAATTACTTGAAAAAGGAAATCAATACAGGCGATATTTGTCGTCCAGGTCTCGAAATGACAGGCTATTTTTGATTACTATACCCCAGAGCGGATTCAACTATTGGGGATGAAAGAGTGGTCTTATCTGATTAGCATGTCTTCTCATAACCGCTACCATGTGTTACAGAAATTGTTCCAACCGGAAACACCTGCAGTTATTGTTGCGCGTGGTTTAGTAGTTCCAGAGGAAATGCTAAAGGCCGCTAGAGAATGTAAAATCGCTATTTTAACGAGTCGTACAGCAACAAGTCGTCTGTCTGGAGAATTGTCAAGTTACCTAGATTCTCGTTTGGCTGAGCGTGAAAGTGTACATGGTGTCTTGATGGATATCTATGGTATGGGTGTGTTAATCCAAGGCGACAGTGGTATTGGTAAGAGTGAGACAGGTCTAGAACTCGTGAAACGAGGACACCGTTTGGTAGCTGATGACCGTGTAGATATCTTTGCTAAGGATGAAATGACTCTCTGGGGTGAACCAGCTGAAATCTTAAAGCATTTACTTGAGATTCGTGGTGTTGGTATTATAGATGTGATGAGTCTTTATGGTGCTAGTGCAGTTAAGGATTCTTCACAAGTTCAGTTAGCTGTCTATCTAGAAAATTATGACACGCAAAAGACTTTTGATCGCCTAGGCAATAATGCTGAGGAATTGGAGATTTCTGGAGTAGCTATTCCACGTATCCGCATTCCTGTAAAAACAGGACGTAATATTTCTGTCGTTATCGAAGCAGCAGCGATGAATTATCGTGCTAAGGAAATGGGCTTTGATGCTACTCGACTATTTGAAGAAAGATTGACAAATCTGATTGCAAAGAACGAGGTGAAAGATGATTGATCCAATCGCTTTTTCAAATTGGTCCTTTAGCTGTTAGATGGTATGCACTCTGCATCGTTTCAGGTCTTATTTTAGCGGTATATCTTGCCAGTAAAGAAGCGCCAAAAAAGAAGATTTTATCTGATGATATTTTGGACTTCATCTTAATTGCCTTTCCTTTATCCATCATTGGAGCTAGACTCTACTATGTTATTTTTAGATTTGATTATTATAGCCAACATCTGGGAGAGATTTTTGCTATTTGGAATGGTGGTCTTGCGATTTATGGTGGTTTAATTACTGGAGCAATTGTTCTCTATATCTTTGCTGATCGCAAATTAATCAATACTTGGGATTTCTTAGATATTGCAGCTCCGAGCGTCATGATTGCTCAGAGTCTAGGGCGTTGGGGAAACTACTTTAACCAAGAAGCTTATGGAGCAGTCGTTGAAAATCTTGATTACTTACCTGGTTTTATTAAGAATCAGATGTATATTGATGGCTCATATCGACAACCAACCTTCTTATACGAATCTATCTGGAATATGATCGGTTTTGCCTTGATTGTCGTTTTTAGACGTCGATTAAAGAGTATCCGTCGTGGTCATATCACTGCCTTTTATTTAATTTGGTACGGATTTGGACGTATGATTATCGAGGGTATGCGTACGGATAGTCTCATGTTCTTTGGGCTCCGAGTATCCCAGTGGTTGTCCGCGCTATTGATTGGCCTTGGTATTTATATCATCTTTTATCAAAATCGGAAAAAAAGCACCATTTTATAATGTAAAAAAAGGAGAATTAAAATGTTAGAAGTGGCTTATATTATTGTGGCAATTGCCTTGGTTGTATTTTTTTAGTTTATCTGATTATTACCCTTCGAAAAGTTGGTCGTGTTATCGATGAGACTGAAAAAACTGTTAAAACTTTAACATCCGATGTAGATGTTACTCTTCATCAAACAAATGAATTGCTTACAAAGGTCAACGTTCTTGTTGATGATATTAATGTTAAGGTTGCAACGATTGATCCTCTCTTTACAGCAGTAGCTGATTTGTCGGTTTCTGTATCAGACATTAATAATCAAGCACGTGTTTTGAGTAAAAAAGCATCATCTGCTGGATCAAAAACTATAAAAACTGGTGCAGGTTTATCTGCCATTCGTGTTGCAAGTAAATTTTTTAAAAAATAAAAAAGGAGTTGACTAATGGGAAAACTATCATCTATCCTTTTAGGAACTGTTTCAGGTGTTGCAGCTGCCTTGTTTTTAACTAGTGACAAAGGAAAACAAGTTAGAAGCCAAGCACAAGAATTTTTAGAAGATCTAAAAGAAGATCCTGAGTATGCTAAAGAGCAGGTTTGTGAAAAATTAACGGATGTCAAAGAACAAACCAAAGAATTTGTTCTTAAAACAAAAGAGCAGATTGAATCTGGGGAAATTACTCTTGACACTGTCCTAGATAAAGCAAAATATCATGCTCAACAAGCGACTGAAGTTTCAAAAGAAACCTTGAATCATTTCAAATCACAACTGGAAGAAAAAGTAGTTGTGGAAGAAAATGGAAATGGTCAAGAAATTGTCATTGAGCTTCAAGAAAATTAACATGGAGTCACCATTCTTTGTTTTCTAGAAAATCAAGAATGGTGATTTTTTTCTTGAGTGAACTCTTTGTGGTATAATAAATACTATGCAGAAGAAACCGACATCAGCCTATGTGCATATTCCGTTTTGCACACAGATTTGTTATTATTGTGACTTTTCCAAGGTCTTTATCAAAAATCAGCCAGTAGACAGCTATCTAGACCATCTACTGCAAGAATTTCATTCTTATAACATTCAAAAATTGCGTACACTCTATATTGGTGGAGGGACACCGACAGCCTTGTCCGCTTCTCAATTGGAAGTTTTGTTAGATGGATTAACTAAAAATCTGGACTTATCAATGTTGGAAGAGTTGACCATTGAGGCTAATCCTGGTGATCTGGATGCTGATAAGATTGCTGTTCTGCAAAATTCTGCAGTTAATCGTGTTTCACTAGGTGTTCAGACCTTTGATGATAAAATGCTGAAAAAGATTGGGCGTAGTCATACGGAAAAGGATATTTATGAAAATATCGATCGCCTCAAACTTGCTGGTTTTGACAATATTTCCATTGACTTGATTTATGCACTTCCTGGTCAGACTATGGAACAAGTTAAGGACAATGTCGCCAAGGCTATCGCTTTGGACATTCCCCACATGAGCCTCTACAGCTTAATTTTAGAAAATCATACGGTCTTTATGAATCGTATGAGACGAGGGAAATTACCTCTTCCTAAGGAAGAATTAGAAGCTGAGATGTTTGAGTATATCATTTCAGAGCTAGAAAAAGCTGGCTTCGAGCACTATGAGATTTCTAACTTTTCAAAACCTGGCTTTGAAAGTCGTCACAATCTTATGTACTGGGATAATGTTGAGTATTATGGAATCGGTGCTGGTGCTTCTGGCTATGTAGACGGTGTTCGCTATAAAAATCATGGGCCTATTCGCCATTATTTAAAGGCGGTAGAAGAGGGAAGTGCTCGTATCAATGAAGAACACTTGAGTCAAAGGGAGCAAATGGAAGAAGAGATGTTTCTCGGCCTTCGCAAGAAGTCAGGAGTTTCCATGGCACGCTTTGAAGAAAAATTCGAACGGTCTTTCCAGGAACTTTATGGAGATATTGTCAAAGACTTGATTCAACAAGGTCTTATGCAGGTTGAGGGTGATTGTGTTCGTATGACTAAGAGAGGTCTCTTCTTAGGTGATACAGTAGCAGAACGATTTATATTGGAGTAAAATTATGGGCTTAACTTATCAAATGAAGATGAAAATTCCTTTTGATATGGCTGACATGAATGGTCATATCAAGCTACCAGATGTGATCTTGTTGTCCCTCCAGGTATCTGGTATGCAGTCAATTGAATTGGGAGTGAGTGACAAGGATGTTTTAGAACAGTATAATCTGGTCTGGATTATCACAGATTATGATATCGATGTTGTACGTTTACCTCAATTTGCTGAGGAAATCACCATTGAAACAGAAGCTTTGACCTATAATCGTCTTTTTTGCTACCGCCGATTTACTATTTATGATGAAAATGATCAAGAAATCATTCATATGGTAGCTACCTTTGTCCTTATGGATCGTGAGAGTCGAAAGGTTCATCCTGTAGTACCAGAAATTGTCGCTCCTTATCAATCTGAGTTTTCTAAGAAACTGGTTCGTGGGTCAAAATATACAGAGCTGGAAGAAGCGATAAGCAAGGACTACCATGTTCGTTTCTATGACTTAGATATGAATGGTCACGTCAATAACAGCAAATACCTGGATTGGATTTTTGAGGTCATGGGAGCCGATTTTCTTACTAATCATATCCCCCAAAAAATCAACCTCAAATATGTCAAGGAAGTTCGACCAGGAGGCATGATCACTTCTAGTTATGAATTGAATGAACTAGAAAGTAATCACCAAGTCTCAAGTGATGGCGACATCAATGCTCAGGCAAAGATAACTTGGCAAGAAATTAATAAAGACTAGAAAGAAAAAAATATGACTTATAAAGGATATTTAATTGATTTAGACGGAACAATCTATAAGGGGAAAGATAGAATCCCAGCAGGAGAAGCTTTTGTTCATGAGTTACAAAAAAGAGAGATTCCTTATCTTTTTGTGACAAACAACACCACTCGTACGCCTGAAAGTGTTCAAGAGATGCTAGCCAATCACTTTAACATCGATACGCCTGTATCAACCATTTATACTGCAACCTTAGCAACTATCGACTACATGAACGATCTAGGACTTGATAAGACAGTCTATGTGATTGGAGAAGCAGGGCTCAAGGAAGCCATTCAAGCAGCTGGTTATGTTGAAGATAAAGAAAAACCAGCCTATGTGGTTGTTGGTTTGGACTGGCAAGTAGACTATGAAAAATTTGCTACAGCAACCCTAGCTATTCATAAAGGTGCTCATTTTATCGGCACCAACCCAGATTTGAACATCCCAACGGAACGAGGACTTTTACCTGGTGCTGGTTCACTGATTACTCTTCTTGAAGCAGCAACTCGCGTAAAACCAGTTTATATAGGAAAACCAAACGCGATTATTATGGACAAGGCTGTTGAACATCTAGGACTTGAACGTCAAGAAATTGTCATGGTGGGCGATAATTATCTTACTGATATTCGTGCTGGTATTGACAATGGAATCCCTAGCCTTTTGGTGACGACAGGATTTACAAAACCTGAAGAAGTAGCAGACCTACCAATCGCTCCAACCCATGTTCTCTCAAGTCTAGCGGAGTGGAATTTCGATGAAAACTAAGTTTACTTTGTAGGAAGTATTCTCTTTCTCCTCTCGCTTGCTATTTTATTGACCATCTACCTGTCTTGGTTGATTTACCCTCTGGAGATTTCTTGGTTAAATCTGACAAGTCGCGTTCATGTCCAACCTCAGACCATCCAACATAACTTTAATGTTTTGATGGATTATTTGACCAATCCATTGAGTCAAGTATTAGCAATGCCAGATTTTCCTTCGTCTGCTTCTGGCATCCATCATTTTGCGGTTGTCAAGGGACTCTTTCATCTAGCGCAAGGAGTAGCGATAGTTACCCTACCGATTTTCTATCTTTTTTGGAAGCAAGTCATTCAGAAAGGATTTCTATCTCTCTACCGTAGAGGTTTCTTAATCATGCTCTCGCTACCTTTGGTTCTTGGTTTAGTTGGAGTTTTCATTGGATTTGAGCAGTTCTTTACTTTGTTTCATCAAATTCTTTTTGTAGGTGATGATACCTGGCTATTTGATCCGGCAAAGGATCCTGTGATTCTTATCCTACCAGAGGACTTTTTTTCCTCCATGCCTTTCTTCTATTTTTTTTCTGCTTGTATGAATTGATTTTTGGTTTTCTGTACCTACAGAGTCGAAAAACAGATAGATAAGTCAAGAAAAGTATTACTTATTCCAAATAAAATATAGGAAAAAACTATCGTTTGTAACATGAATATTCCTATATTTAAGCAAAACATTCACATTTGATTCTAAAAAAACCTATTTTTTTCTTGAAAAAGTAGGTTTTTTTACGGAAAATAACTAGTCAAGCGCTTTATTTTTTTTGTATAATAGGAATAGAAAAAGTATGTAAAGAAGAGGAAAGCATGATTACACTATTTTTTTATCACCGAGTTGTACATCATGTCGTAAAAGCAAAGGCCTGGCTCGAGAATCATAAAGTGCCCTTCCAAGAGCATAATATTATGACCAGCCCTTTAACGAGAAAAAGAACTGCAACACATTCTTTCCTTGACCGAAAAATGGTACTGATGACATCATCTCGACTCGTTCAAAGATTTTTTTCAAAAAAATTGAATATTGATGTAGAGAGTATCTCAGTATCGGAGTTGCTTCATTTAATTGAGCAGTATCCGAGTCTTTTGCGTCGTCCGATTATTATTGACGCAAAGCGGATGCAAATCGGTTTTAATGAAGATGAGATTCGTGCTTTTCTCCTCGTAGTTACCGTAAACAAGAACTGAAAGAAGCTACATTGAGAGCTGGTATTAATTAGATGAATAAACAGTATAGTTACCCACTAGATTTGTCGTGGAGCACTGAAGAACTTGCTTCAGTGCTTTCTTTTTTTAATGATGTTGAAGCTGCCTATGAGACTAAGGTGGAGGCAAAAAAACTACTAGATTCCTATAAGGGATTCAAAGCGGTTGTTCCAAGCAAGAGTGAAGAAAAACGCTTGGGCCGTGAATTTGAAACTGCGAGTGGTTACTCCTTCTATCGAGCTGTCCAATTGGCCAAAGAACAAGGGGAAGGGAAGATTTCGCTTGGAAAATAAATTTATGTTTGCCAAAGAGATTGTCAAGGAAGCAGGAGACTATATTCTAGCTCATATGCAGGAAGAATTGCATATTGAGAGAAAATCATCCCCTACAGACTTGGTGACTCGTTTGGACAAGGAAGTTCAGAATTTTTTTGATTGATAAGATTCGTTCGCAATATCCTGATGACCAATTTTGTGCAGAAGAGGGATGTTTACGTGCTTCAGTTGGACATGGATCTGTTTGGGTCATTGATCCTATTGATGGTACCAACAACTTTGTCGCACAAGGTGATGATTTTGCCATTATGGTAGCATATTTTGAAAACGGTGTGGGACAGTTTGGGATCATTTATGATGTCATGAAAGGTCATTGTTATCATGGAGGAGGTGCTTTTCGGGCCTGTCTCAATGAAGAGCCCTTGCCTAGTTTTAAGGATAAGCCCTTGCGAGATTTTCTAATTGCGAGTAACGCTGGCATGTTGGAAACAAACGCCTGGGGTGTAGCAGAATTGGCTAATGCTTCACTTGGTGTACGTATCTATGGAAGTGCAGCTATCAGCTTTTCAAAAATATTATCTGGTCAGCTATTGACCTATATCACCTATCTCCAACCTTGGGATTATGCGGCAGCTAGTATCATTGGGAAAAGTTTAGGTTATCAGATTGTAACCTTAACTGGAGAGCCGGTGGATTTTCAGACACGACAACCAATTATGATGGTTCCAACAGACAAGTTGGCAGAAATCCAATCCTATATCTATGAAAGGAAATAAACTTACATGCAATTTCCAGAAGGATTTGTAAAAAAATATGAAGCAATATTGGGAGATGAGGCAAGAGCTTTTCTTGCCTCTTTTGATGATGAGGCAGTTTCCGCCTTTCGCATCAATCCCTTAAAAGAAAGCCAAGTTTCTTTTTCAGATGCTATTCCAAATACACCTTGGGGCTACTATGGAAAGGTTTCAGGGAAATCACCTGAGCATGTAACAGGCTTGGTCTATTCACAAGAGCCTGCTGCTCAAATGGTTGCTCAAGTAGCTCAACCAAAACCAGGCATGAAGGTCTTGGATTTGGCAGCGGCTCCCGGTGGGAAATCAACTCAACTGGCAGCCTATCTTGCCGGCGAAGGACTACTTGTTTCCAATGAAATTTCTAGCAAGCGAGCTAAGATTTTGGTTGAAAATATGGAGCGTTTTGGTGCAACAAATGTTGTTGTAACCAATGAATCTGCCGATCGTTTGGCTAAAGTATTTAAGGGATATTTTGACCTAATTGTTCTAGATGCACCATGCTCTGGAGAAGGGATGTTCCGAAAACAGCCAGATGCCATGGATTATTGGAGTGTAGAATATCCAAGCCAATGTGCTGACTTGCAGCGTGAAATTCTAGAGGATGCGGTCACCATGTTAGCTGATGGTGGTCGTTTGGTCTATTCGACTTGTACCTGGGCCCTAGAAGAAAACGAAGAAATTGTCAAATGGTTACTGGATAGTTATGATTTTGAATTGATTCCAATCGAACCTATCAATGGTATGGCTCCTGGGATTGATTTTCCTGAGACAGCTCGGATGTACCCACATCACTTTAAGGGAGAGGGCCAGTTTGTTGCCCATTTGCAATTTCGAGGGGAAAATAAGGCCTCTAAATTCAAGCCATCTAAGTCTAATCTCTCTCGAGAGCAGCTTTCTTTATGGCAAGATTTTGAAAAAAAACACCTAAAGATTAATTTGCCAGGGATTTTACAGACTTTTGGTGACCAACTGTATCTCTTGCCTGAAGTTCTACCAGATTTAGGAAAACTAAGAATTGCTCGAAACGGACTCCATCTTGGAACCTTTAAGAAGAAACGTTTTGAACCAAGTTTTGCTCTTGGCCTAGCCTTAAAACCAAGTCAAGTCAAGCAATCAATTGAAATTCATCAAGAAGACTTCGTTAAATACGTGGCCGGTGAAACAGTTCAGCTGTCTGAAACTTTGTCAAATGGCTGGTATCAAGTTTTGGTTGGTGGGAATGGTTTAGGCTTTGCTAAAGTGACTGGAAATACCTTGAAGAATTATTTCCCTAAGGGCTTGAGGTTTAAGGTAAAAAACTAGTCAAAATCAGTATTCTATGTTATAGTGGAAGTATGGATTTTTTGCATAAAACATTAGAAAAATAGGGCGAAATTCCAAGCTATTCATCATTATTTTCAAGGAGACAAATAGTGAAAAAATTTAAAAAACTCACCCTCTTTCTTGCAACCTTTTTACTTGCTGGTTCACTAGCAGGATGTGCAAGTTGGATTGATCGTGGGGAGTCAATGACGGCTGTTGGCTCAACTGCCCTCCAACCTTTAGTCGAGGCGGCAGCAGATGAATTCGCATCAGCTCATATCGGTAAAACGGTCAATGTTCAAGGTGGTGGTTCTGGTACAGGACTATCGCAGGTTCAGTCAGGAGCAGTAGATGTCGGAAACTCGGATGTATTTGCGGAGGAAAAAGACGGTATTGATGCTTCAGCCTTGGTCGATCATAAGGTAGCTGTTGCAGGTTTGGCTGTTATTATCAATAAAGAAGTAGATGTTGATAATCTAACGACAGATCAACTCCGACAAATCTTCACAGGAGAAATTACCAACTGGAAAGAAGTCGGCGGGAAAGATTTAGCTATCTCTATAATCAACCGTGCGGCTAGTTCAGGTTCTCGTGCAACCTTTGATAGTGTGATCATGAATGGTCAATCAGCAATGCAAAGTCAGGAACAAGATTCAAACGGGATGGTCAAATCAATCGTTTCTCAAACTCCTGGAGCTATTTCCTACCTAGCATTTGCTTATGTTGATGATTCTGTTGGGACAATCAAACTCAATGGTTATGAACCAATTTCAGAGAATGTAACCACGAATAATTGGCCTTTGTGGTCTTATGAACATATGTATACACTTGGTGAGCCAAATGAATTGGTTGCCGAATTCTTAAACTTTGTCCTTTCAGACCAAGCTCAGAACGGAATCGTTAAAGGAATGGGCTATATTTCTGTTAAGGAAATGAAGGTTGAAAAAGATGCTACAGGGACTGTAACAGCGCTAGAAGGGAGTCAATAATGAACCAAGAAGAATTATCTAAAAAATTGCTCTCTCCGTCAAAGAACTCTCGTCTTGAGAAATTAGGGAAAAGTCTGACTTTTGCCTGTCTCTCTTTGATTGTTATCATTGTGGCTATGATTTTAATCTTTGTAGCCCAAAAAGGTTTGTCAACCTTCTTTGTTAATGGTGTGAATATCTTTGATTTTCTCTTTGGTGCAACTTGGAACCCTTCAGGTAAACAGTTTGGCGCCCTTCCAATGATTTTAGGTTCCTTTATCGTTACCATCCTATCAGCTCTTATCGCAACACCATTTGCAATTGGTGCTGCAGTCTTTATGACAGAAGTATCGCCGAAAGGAGCTAAGATTTTGCAACCAGCTATCGAACTTCTAGTTGGGATTCCTTCGGTAGTTTACGGATTTATCGGTTTGCAGGTCGTGGTACCATTTGTACGTAGTGTCTTTGGTGGAACAGGTTTTGGTATTTTATCGGGGATTTTCGTTCTCTTTGTTATGATCTTGCCGACTGTAACTTTTATGACAACTGATAGCTTAAGGGCAGTTCCTCGTCACTACCGTGAAGCTAGTTTAGCTATGGGAGCAACTCGTTGGCAAACAATCTGGCGTGTTACTTTGAAGGCTGCTCGTTCAGGTATTTTTACGGCTGTAGTCTTTGGTATGGCGCGTGCTTTCGGTGAAGCCCTTGCGATTCAGATGGTTGTTGGTAACTCAGCAGTTGTTCCAACTTCATTGACGACACCAGCAGCGACTTTAACATCTGTATTGACCATGGGAATTGGTAATACCGTTATGGGAACTGTTGATAATAATGTTCTTTGGTCACTGGCCTTAGTATTGCTCTTGATGAGTTTGGCCTTTAACAGTGTGATTAAATTGATTACGAAAGAAAGAGGAAAGAAAAACTATGCACGCTAAGAAATTAGATAAACTTGCAACAGCTGTCCTCTATACCATCGCAGGAATCATTGTGACCATTCTTGCTTCCTTGATTCTCTATATCTTGGTTCGAGGCTTACCTCATGTTTCTTGGTCCTTCTTGACTGGAAAATCATCTTCTTACCAAGCAGGTGGAGGTATTGGAATTCAGCTTTATAATTCCTTCTTCCTTCTGGTCATTACCTTGTTCATCTCTGTTCCTCTATCAATGGGAGCTGGAATTTACTTGGCTGAATATGGCAAAAAAGGTCGTGTTACCAACTTCGTTCGTACCTGTATTGAAATCTTGTCATCTCTACCATCTGTCGTAGTCGGTCTCTTTGGTTACCTTATCTTTGTAGTTCAGTTTGAGTATGGATTTTCAATTATTTCAGGTGCCTTGGCTTTGACCGTCTTTAACCTTCCACAGATGACACGTAATGTTGAAGACAGCTTGAAACACGTTCACCATACGCAACGTGAAGCTGGTTTAGCACTTGGACTTTCTCGTTGGGAAACAGTTCTTCATGTCGTTATCCCAGAAGCCCTACCTGGTATTGTAACAGGTATCGTACTTGCATCCGGTCGTATCTTTGGTGAAGCTGCGGCTCTTATCTATACGGCAGGACAATCAGCGCCAGCTCTTGACTGGTCAAACTGGAATGTCCTCAGCGTAACTAGTCCAATCTCAATCTTCCGTCAAGCAGAAACCTTGGCTGTTCATATCTGGAAAGTCAACAGTGAAGGAACTATTCCTGATGGAACCCTTGTTTCAGCAGGTTCTGCTGCGGTGCTCCTAATCTTTATCTTAATCTTTAACTTTGGAGCTCGCAAACTCGGAAGCTACCTACACAAGAAATTAACCGCTGCCTAAAGGAGAAGCCATGTCAAAATATAATTGGGATGAAAAGCATATCATTACCTTTCCAGAAGAAAAAGTGGCCCTCTCTACTAAGGATTTACATGTTTACTACGGTAAAAATGAATCCATTAAGGGCGTCGATATGCAATTCGAAAAAAATAAAATCACGGCCTTGATTGGTCCGTCTGGATCTGGTAAATCAACCTACCTACGTAGTCTCAACCGTATGAATGATACTATTGATATTGCCAAGGTGACAGGACAGATTCTCTATCGAGGTATTGACGTTAACCGTCCTGAAATCAATGTTTATGAGATGCGTAAACATATCGGAATGGTGTTCCAACGTCCAAATCCATTTGCTAAATCTATTTACCGTAACATCACCTTTGCACATGAACGTGCAGGAGTCAAAGACAAGAAAGTCCTAGATGAAATTGTAGAAACATCACTTCGTCAAGCTGCCCTTTGGGATCAGTCAAAGACGACCTTCACAAGTCGGCCTTGACCCTATCAGGTGGTCAGCAGCAACGTCTCTGTATTGCTCGTGCTATCTCTGTTAAACCAGATATCCTCTTGATGGATGAACCTGCATCAGCCTTGGACCCGATTGCGACAGCTCAACTTGAGGAAACCATGTTGGAGTTGAAGAAGGACTTCACCATCATTATCGTGACCCACAGTATGCAACAGGCTGCGCGTGCCAGTGATTATACAGGATTTTTCTACTTGGGTGACTTGATTGAGTATGATAAGACTGCTAATATTTTCCAAAATGCTAAGCTACAGTCTACTAATGACTATGTAACTGGACACTTTGGTTAGAAAGGGAACAGTATGACAGAACCGATTTTGCAGGTTTCAGACCTGTCAGTCTATTACAATAAAAAGAAGGCCTTGAATAGTGTTTCCTTATCATTCCAACCCAAGGAAATTACGGCCCTTATCGGTCCGTCTGGATCTGGGAAGTCAACACTTCTAAAGGCTATTAACCGAATGGGGGATCTCAATCCTGAAGTGACGACAACTGGATCAGTGGTTTATAACGGTCACAACATCTATAGCCCTCGTACCGATACAGTTGAATTGCGTAAGGAAATTGGAATGGTATTCCAACAACCCAATCCTTTCCCCATGTCTATCTATGAGAATGTCGTCTATGGCCTACGGATAAATGGAGAAAAGGATAAGCAGGTCTTAGATGAAGCAGTGGAGAAGGCTTTACAGCGTGCTTCAATCTGGGATGAAGTCAAAGACCGTTTGCATGACTCTGCTATTGGTCTTTCAGGTGGTCAACAGCAACGTGTTTGTGTAGCACGTGTATTGGCGACTAGTCCTAAAATCATCCTTTTGGATGAACCAACTTCAGCTTTGGACCCTATTTCTGCTGGTAAGATTGAGGAAACCTTGTATGGTCTAAAAGACAAATACACCATGCTCTTGGTCACTCGTTCTATGCAGCAAGCATCTCGAATCTCTGATAAGACAGGATTTTTCCTCAATGGAGATTTGATTGAATTTAACGATACCAAGGATATGTTCCTCTATCCTCAACATAAGGAGACAGAGGACTACATTTCAGGTAAATTTGGATAAGGAGTGAGAAGATGTTACGATCTCAATTTGAAGAAGATTTAGAGAAATTGCATAATCAGTTTTATGCTATGGGACAAGAAGTTCTTTCCCAAATCAATCGTACCGTACGTGCTTTTGTAACGCATGACCGTGACATGGCTAAAGAAGTCATTGAGGAAGATGCAGAAGTAAACGAATACGAAGTGAAACTTGAAAAGAAATCATTTGAAATGATTGCCCTACAACAGCCAGTTTCACAGGACTTGCGAACAGTTTTGACAGTTTTAAAAGCTGTTTCAGACCTAGAACGTATGGGAGACCATGCAGTATCTATCGCAAAAGCAACTATTCGTATGAAGGGTGAGCAACGTATCCCTGCAGTTGAAGAAGAAATTAAAAAAATGGGTCGTGAAGTAAAAAACTTTGTTGAGGCTGCTTTAGAACTTTATTTGAATGGTTCTGTAGATCAAGCCTATGAAGTTGCAACCATGGATGAAAAATATCAACCATTACTTTGATAACATTCGAGACCTAGCTACAGAAGAAATCAAGAAACATCCTGAAGCCATCGTCACAGGTCGTGATTACTTCCAAGTTATTTCCTACTTGGAACGCATTGGTGACTATGCAAAAAATATCTGTGAATGGGTTGTTTACTTTGAAACAGGTAAGATTGTTGAATTGTAAGATTGATTAATTATGCAAAAAAAGGAGCTTGTTAGTAAGTAAAAGCTCCTTTTTTTGAAAAGAAAAAAATTGAAAAATTTTTCATAAAAAAATTTAAAAATATGCTTGACAAACAAAGTTTATAGAGTTATAATTATACAAAAATTAACAGAGAGGTTGTTTATTTATGAATTTTTAAAAAAATGGATATTTGTCTTATGTAGTTTTCTTGCAAGCTTCTTTTTTTAGTAGCTTGCCAATCGTCTAGCTCAAGCTCACAGTCTGCAGTGGAGGCCATCAAGCAAAAAGGGAAATTAGTGGTCGCAACTAGTCCAGACTATGCTCCCTTTGAGTTTCAATCCCTTGTAGATGGTAAGAACCAAGTCGTAGGTGCTGATATTGACATGGCGCAAGCAATCGCTGATGAACTTGGAGTAAAATTGGAGATTTCAAGCATGAGTTTTGATAATGTCTTGACTAGTCTTCAAACAGGAAAAGCAGATCTAGCCATTGCGGGAATCAGTGCAACTGAAGAAAGACAAGAAGTCTTTTGATTTCTCAATTCCTTACTATGAAAAATAAAATTAGCTTCCTTATCAGAAAGTCTGATCTTGAAAAAAATACAAGGATTTAGATTCTCTAGCAAGTGCTAATATTGCAGCTCAGAAAGGAACTGTTCCTGAATCTATGGTTAAAGAGCAACTTCCAAAGGCACAGTTGACATCTTTGACAAACATGGGCGAAGCAGTCAATGAGCTTCAATCAGGTAAGGTTGATGCTGTTCATATGGATGAACCAGTTGCTCTAAGCTATGCTGCTAAGAACTCAGATTTGGCAGTTGCTACAGTAAGCTTGACTATGAAAGAAGGCGAAGCAAATGCTGTAGCTATCAAAAAAGGTAACTCAGATTTGAAGGAAGTAGTTGATAAGGTCATTCAAAAACTGAAAGATGACGGAACTTACCAAACTTATCTTGAAAAAGCTGCTAAGCTAACAGAAGTAGAACAATAAAAAATAACAGAGTTGGATTTCAGTCCAGCTCTGTTTTTAAATAGCTTAATGTTTCTTCAATATTTTCTAGGGGGACTTTTGCAAAGTGATAAGGGCAGTTCGCTAGATAGGAAGATTCAAAGAAGTCGAGTTCTAGAGGACTATGTTTAAGACTAGCGATGCTAGGATAGTTCCTGAGATCAAGCAAAAGCCCATCATGAAGTGGATAGCTTGGTAGGGAAATAGGATAGCTTTGTAAGAGTTGTTGGATGTGCTCCTGACTTTTTTCTTGCAGTGCCAATCGTGCTAGTCTGTTTTTTTCAAAGAGTTGACTATCAATATAGAGTGATAGAGCCTTTTGCATGATAAGGTTGTTGTCATAGTCGAGAATGTTTTTATAGGTTACAAAAGCTTCCTTGATAGTGTTTGGAAGAAGAAGGGCGGTAATCCGAAGGGCAGGAAATAGACTCGTAGAAAAGGACTTGATATAGATGACCAAATCATGCTGGTCCAAATAATGAAAGGTTTGTCCCATTTTAGGATCCAAGTCACCCAGGTAGTCATCCTCAACGATATAAATCTGATATTTTGCAGCTAAGTCAAGGATAGCAAGTTTTTCCTCTTCAGAATAAGAATGGCCCAGAGGATAGTGGAAACGGGGAATGGTATAGAAGAACTTAATCTTTCCGCTTTTAAACTGTTCCTCAAGTTCTTTCAGGTCAATGCCGTCCACTCGACGTTCAATGGTTTGAAAGGGAAGATTTTGAGCTAGTAGCAGCTGGTTCATTCGATGATAGGTCGGTTGTTCGACCAGTATTTCCTGAGCTTGACCTGGAAAATCGATCTGAGAAAGAATAAACAGTGCTTGTTGGGTTCCAGACGTCATGACCAACTGGTCTGCCTTACTATAAATGGCTTGATCAAAGAGCAATGTCTGTACAGACTGACGTAATTCTTCTAAACCTTCTTGATGTTCATAGTAGTTGTAGAGATAATTTTCTCGCCCAATCAAGCTCTCATTGACGCACAGACGAAAATCATCATAGGCAGCTGCGTGTTCATCATTGACTGAGATAATTAGATCTTCATGACTGGTTTGTTGCTCCAATACATAATAACCACTTTGAGGTTTGGAGTAGATATATTTCTCGTATCGGAGTTCTAAGAGTGCGCGCTGTATGGTGTCTTTGCTACAGTGAAAATCTTGACTGAGTTTTCGGATAGATAGTAGGCGACTTCCAGTTGGTAATCTACCTGATTCTATCTCATTTTTTAGATAGTGAACGACTTGTTCATATTTGCTTTCTTGCTTCATCCCAGACCTCTCATGATTTTGTTACATTGTACCTTTTTTTTAGAAGTTTGGCAATGTTATACTCTTCGAAAATCTCTTCAAACCGCGTCAACGTCGCCTTGCCGTATATATGTTACTGTCCTATCCACAACCTTAAAACAGTGTTTTGAGCTGACTTCGTCAGTTCCATCTACAACCTCAAAACAGTGCTTTGAGCAACCTGCGGTTAGTTTCCTAGTTTGCTCTTTGACTTTCATTGAGTATTAAAAGGCAGTCTAGCATTCAATTCTAATCAGAAATATGATATACTTAGTAAGTAAAATTTTCAAAGAAGAGTGAGATGATGAAGGTGCAAGAACCAGTTAGATTATTCCAATATAATACTTTGGGAGCCTTGATGGCGGGACTTTACGGTGGAACCATGACCGTTGGTGAATTGCTTGAACATGGTGATTTAGGATTAGGAACCCTGGATTCTATCGATGGAGAATTGATTGTCTTAGATGGGAAAGCTTATCAGGCTAAGGGATCAGGTGAGAAACCTGAAATTGTGGAAGTTTCACCAGATGCCTTGATCCCCTATGCAGCAGTTGTACCCCACCAGGCAGAGGTTATTTTCCGCCAGCGTTTTGAAATGACTGATCAGGAACTTGAAAAACGTATTGAATCCTATTATGATGGAGAAAATCTGTTTCGTTCGATTAAGATTCATGGTGATTTTAAGCATATGCATGTTCGTATGATTCCAAAATCAACAACTGAAACGAAGTTTGCTGAGGTTGCGACGCATCAGCCTGAATATAGCTGTGACAATGTCTCAGGAACTATCGTTGGTTTTTGGACACCTGAAATTTTCCATGGTGTTAGTGTTGCTGGTTACCATCTACACTTTATCTCAGATGACCTAACCTTTGGTGGCCACGTTATGGACTTCGTCATCAAGGAAGGGATTGTAGAGGTGGGAGCTGTTGACCAGTTGGATCAACGTTTTCCTGTTCAGGACCGTCAGTATCTATTTGCTAAGTTTAATGTTGACGAGATGAAAAAAGATATCGAACAGGCAGAATAAAAGGAGTCAATTATGAAAATTCATGTAATAATAACGATGCTGGCCTTATTTGCCATCCTCATTGCAGCAGTTTGGTACGCAAGAAAGAAATACAAGATTAATTTTGCAGTTTTAGGACTTGGGGCAGTTGCATTTTTTGCCTCTTCTCAAGTCTTGGAGAAAATCGTTCATCTCTTGGTTCTCCACCCACAAAAGGATGGGACAGTTCCACTCATGACGGAAAATCCTCTTCTCTATGTGATTTATGGCATTTCTATGGCTGCTTTATTTGAAGAAACAGCTCGACTTATTTTCTTTAAATGGTTGAACAAAAAAAGAGAGATAGAAGATTCAGATGCTCTTGCTTATGGATTGGGGCATGGTGGTTTAGAGTTGATCTATATCGGGATTGCAAGTTTACTCAATCTCTTCATCCTCTTTTCAGCAGTAGAATCTCAAAATTCAGCCATCATGCAACTCTTGCCTGAGAGCACGCTTGCTACGATTAACAATCTAGCAGCATGGCAGATTTACCTTTTGGGACTAGAGAGAATCCTAGCCTTACTTCTTCAAGTCGGCTTGACCTTCTGGGTTTATCAAGCAGTTCGCCAAAAGAAATGGATTTACCTAGTAGCTGCTTATGGTTTACACGCCCTATTTGATTTGGCTCCGAGCCTATCTCAAGTTGGTTGGTTGTCAAATCCACTTCTAGTGGAGGTTATTCTTCTTGTAGAACTTCTGGCTTTTGTCTGGCTGACAAAATCTACATTTTGGAAAAAATCATCATAAAAAGAGGGAAACCTCTTTTTATTGTTCTCTGTTATCTCTGTTATTTGTCTGTTTATTAGCTCTTTGTAATTTTTTTCGCTTACCTAAAATTTAAAGTAGTGACTACTGCAAGCAGATAGGAATTAGTTTTTACAAACTGTGCTTGGACAAGCTGCTAATGGCAGATATACTATTTACCACCTCAACATCAACTCTGTCAAAGACTACAAAAAAAATAAAATTTTTTTAATTTTCCTCTTGACATGGAACGCGTTCCAGAATGTAAAATGGTATCAAAGGTTGGGAATGCGCATTTAAACCGACCTATCACACGCTAGCGGATAAAGAAGAAAAGAGGACAAAATTATGACCATCAAACGTATTTTTTCAGATATGGACGGCACCCTTCTAAATTCTGAGGGCCGCGTTTCTAGCGAGAATAGCAAGGCTATCCGTGATGCCCAAATTCCTTTAACTCTAGTTTCTGCTCGAGCTCCCATGGAAATGCGAGAGGCTATAGAGGAACTCCAGTTGACTGGACCTCAAGTTGCCTTTAACGGCGGTTTGATTTATCAACTTGTGGAGGGGAAAGTCAAACCCCTTCATACAGATATCCTTCCTAGAAAGACAGCACAGACTATTTTACAGGCAGTGCGCAAGCATTTTCCACACATTAGTATCAGCTATTATGATATGACGCACTGGTATTGTGATACAATAGATGAAGGGATTCGCCTAGAGTACAGCATCACACGCCAGACACCGACCCTGCAAAACAAGGACGAGTTTCTAGCAGTCAAGGATAATACTTTCAAAATTATGATGATTGCCCTAGATAATAATGACTTATTGTCTTTGGAAATATTTACAATCACTGGACTTGGGTGATGTCAGCATTCTTCGATCTGGTCAGTATCATCTGGAAATTACAAGCAAAACCGCTAAAAAATCAAAAGGTATTGCCTATATTCTCAAAAAAGAAGGTTTAGACAAGAGCCAGACTGCTGCCTTTGGTGATGGGCACAACGATATTCCAATGCTCGAGATGGTGGGTTATCCTATCGTGATGGACAATGCATTTCCTGACATCAAAGAGCTAGCTTATAAGGTTACGCGTAGCAATGATGATCACGGTGTCGGCTATGGCATACGTAAGTATCTTAAAAAATTGAACTAATCACGTGTTTGGAGGGCGTCAATCCTCCCATAGAAAGAAAACAATGACAAATATTCGAAAAATTGCTAAACTGAGTGGCTATTCTGTTTCTAGCGTATCACGGGTTATTAATAACCATCCTCATGTTTCAGAGGAAGCTCGCCAGAAAATTTTGCAAGTTATGGAGGAATTGGACTATCGTCCCAACATCCTAGCTCAGGAATTAAGTTCAGGTTCGACTCGTAGAGTTGGTGTTGTAATTCCCTACACAACACTCCATCCATATTTCAGTCAGTTACTGAATGGGCTTTTGGATGCGGCCTTGGCTCATAACCACACTCTACTCATCCTACCTTCTCGATATGATATAGATTTGGAAAAAAATTACCTGGAGCAACTTCGAGGACGGGCCTTCGACAGTCTGATTTTCACCTCTCGCAGTGTTGACATAGAAACCATTGCTTCTTACGCTAAGTATGGCAACATTGTCTGCTGTGAAGAAGTGCAGGAACCCAATCTGAGCAGCGTCTATGTGAACAGGATCCATGCCTGCAAGACAGCCTTCAACTGGATTAAAGACCAGGGGAAAAGCAAGATTGCTTTGCTATTTACCCGAAAAGACTTAAAAAGTTCTACTTATCGTCTAACCATGGAAGCTTATAAGGAAGTCTTTGGTGAGAAAGAGGAACCTCTGATTTTGGACGGAATTTCCACTGGAGAGGATGCTTATGAACAAGGAGACAGCTTGATTAAGCATGATTTAGACTGTATTTTTAGCAATGGAGATGATGTAGCAACTGGTGTAGTTCGCTATTATCAGGAGAAAAATCTTGAATTACCCTTGTTGATTGGCCAAGAAAAGCAATTGACAGGAGAGGTACTGGGGATTCCTACCATTGATAACAAATCCTACCAACTCGGTCAGGAAAGTTTCAAACAAGCACTCTCGGACGAAAAACGGACCATTATCCTACAATCGGAGTTTATCATACGATGATAAAATAGGCTCAAGCGACAACCGTCACTTGAGACCTGTTTTTCTTTTATACAGCATCCGTAAACAAACTAGGATGCAGATGCTTAGGCAGGTAATTAAAACCAGACGATAAGGATCAAACTCTGAGCTAGAACTAGATAGGTGCACCAAGTTTCCAGAGAGATAAAAGACTAGTACACTAACAAGATAGGCAATTCCCTGATAAATATTCCAAATAGTAAAGGGGTTGGGGCTAGCTGCCTGGTGTTTGACTAGGGAAATGTAGAGTCCCCATAGAGCTCCGACAGCTCCATTTAATACGCCCCAACCGATGCTCCAAAAGACTGTATAGGATGTAGCATCATGAGGAAGAAAGAATATCAAGAGAATCTCGCATCCCGTCATCACTAACAAGATTGTAAAAAACAAAGAACGTCTTTTCTCAAAACAAGAACCGGCAAGAGCAAAGGCCAGAACATTTCCCAACAGGCTCATACTCGAATACAAAGATACAAGGTTTGCGGACAGGTGTAATACCTGTACCATATAGAGGACATTCATGGTTAAGGTTACATATAAAATCAAGCTATCCAAAAGTAGGATACGAAGATGGTGCCAGATTTGTTTTTTCAAAATCTGCCAATCCATCCGCCCTGTTTCTTGATGATTTTGAAACAAATGATAGTCTGTCTGTAACTGTTTCAAAAGGATAAACTGCAAGATTAGACTAACAAGTGCAATTCCCAGTAGGCAACGATAATGGAATGAAGTCAGCTCCTTTCCGATACAAAAGGAAATAAGGAGAGTATAAAAGCTAGTTACCAGCTGAAATAAACCTAAGTGACTGAGAAATTTTGCACGGGATTTCTCATCTGTTACCAATAATATCAAAGGATTCCAAGCCAGTCCAAAGCCTAGCTCCACGGTTATCTGATACAGAACTAGAAAAACAGTGTAGATAGAAAAAGTCACCCTTTCATAGGGAATTACCACTAATATTGCTATCAAACACAGCTTAGACAGTACACTCCACCGCATTAAGTCAAGGAGATTTTTCCTTCGCATCAGATAAGACAAGGGAATGCGGACAAGGGCAATAATGGGCAGCATGGTAATCAGCCAGCTATTTTGCAAATCACTAAACCCTAAAATCTGACTCATAAAAAGAATCATAAAGTCACCTGTGATGGTGATAGAGATAATTTGATTACTGAGGCTGAGCCCTACTATACTAGATTGATACGATTTTTTCATACGTTCTCCTTTCTTGGCCCATTATAAACCAACGTTTATCGCTTTTCTAGGAGTTCATGATGAAGAAATATGCACTTATGTTGCAAGGAGAAAGTATTTATGAAACTTTGGAACTATTTTAAAGAAACATCCAAGGAATTTTACCTTGAAGAATGTGGGATTGATGATTTTTCTAACTTTCCGTTTTACGATTATACTGTTTTTCAGGATTTTGTCATTCACTGGATTTGCGAAGGGAAAGGTTACTTGGAAGTTAATGGACAAAGCTATTTTTTGGAGAAAAATGACGGATTTATCCTAAAAAAAGGACAAAAAGTACGTTATTGGGCCAATCAAGAAAATCCTTGGATCACCTATTGGTTGGGATTTTCTGGTGAAAAACTGACCGAATACCTCCAAAATACACAAGTCTTTTATGATCCTGTTTGCCAGTTTGATAGTCATTTTCAAAGTAGGAAAATCATTGAAGGTATCTGTCATAAATCTGCAGAAAATAGGCAAAAAGAAAGCTGGTACCGTATGCAAGTGTTTACCTTCCTCTACTATCTGCAGGAAGAATTTCCAGCTGAAATGCCACTGAGCATCATTCAACTCCCTGTCGAGAAGCTGCACAAATTTTGCTGCAACAGTACTCACAAGATATCTCCATTCAGGACTTGGCATCCCAAGTCGGACTCAGTCGCAGTACCTTGTTTCGTCAGTTTAAGAAACATTACCATAAATCTCCTCAACAATTTCTCCTTGAAACCCGTCTACTAAAGGCAAGAACACTCTTAACTGACACCAATCTATCTATAAAAGAAATTACCATGGAAGTCGGATATCAGGATCAGCTAGTCTTTTCAAAGGCTTTTAAGAATTTTTTCTCTATAAGTCCTAAATTTTATCGTCAAGGCTGGGAAAATCATCCAACTGATTAGAATACATTCTATTTAGGATACTCTTATTGATTACTTCAAGTTCAGATAGATTCGATAAAAAAAATTTTTTTAAACTGCATCCCAAAAGTTAGACAGTATACATCTAATTCTTGGGGTGTTTTTATTCACATCAATCATTTGAAAAAGCTAACCAAATCATCGAAAAATAACTCTAAAAATGGTATAATGGAATGAATTTTATAAAAGGATTGAGAAAATGACCGTATTAGATAAACTAAAAGAAACCTTAAAAGGAATCGATATTCGATTCGATGAACCGCTAAAAACTTATACCTATACCAAAGTTGGAGGGAAGGCAGATTATTTAGTATTTCCTCGTAATCGCTATGAGATGGCTCGTGTGGTAAAATTTGCCAATCAGGAAAACATTCCTTGGATGGTTCTTGGAAATGCAAGTAACATTATCGTTCGTGAGGGTGGAGTCCGTGGCTTTGTAATCATGTGTGACAAGCTTAATAACGTTTCTGTTGATGGTTATACCATTGAGGCAGAAGCTGGAGCTAACTTGATTGAAACCACTCGTATTGCCCTCCGTCATAGCTGACTGGTTTTGAATTTGCTTGTGGAATTCCAGGAAGCGTCGGTGGTGCAGTCTTTATGAATGCTGGCGCTTATGGTGGTGAGATTGCTCATGTTCTCCAGTCTTGTCAAATCTTGACTAAGGAAGGTGAAATCGAAACCTTATCTGCTAAAGACTTGGCCTTTGGTTATCGTCATTCAGCCATTCAAGCATCAGGAGCAGTTGTCCTATCTGCTAAGTTTGCCCTAGCTCCGGGTAATCACCAAGTCATCAAACAAGAAATGGATCGCTTGACCCACCTTCGTGAACTCAAGCAACCTTTAGAGTATCCTTCATGTGGATCAGTCTTTAAACGTCCAGTGGGTCATTTTGCTGGGCAATTGATTGCAGAAGCAGGTTTGAAAGGATATCGTATTGGTGGCGTAGAAGTTTCAGAAAAGCATGCAGGCTTTATGGTCAATATTGCTGATGGAACTGCCAGAGATTATGAAGACTTGATTGAGTCTGTCATTGAAAAGGTTAAAGAACACTCAGGTGTTACTCTTGAGCGAGAAGTTCGTATCTTGGGTGAACATGAGTAAATACTAGAAATAGCTTAGCTGCTACTAACAAGAATGTAGAGGGGGTGAAAGCCTATCGGTAGCGAAGATGCATGCAGGAGGTCTAACTCCCTGCAAGAGGTAGTGGCGGCCTGACAGAGCCCTGATCTGTTAATCTATGAAAAAGAAGGAATTTATGCCAATTGAAAAAAACCAATTATCGAATTCAAAAACGTTTCTAAAGTTTTTGAAGATAGCAACACCAAGGTTCTCAAAGATATTAATTTTGAGTTGGAAGAAGGAAAGTTTTACACACTACTAGGAGCATCTGGTTCAGGTAAATCAACCATTCTCAATATCATCGCCGGTTTGCTAGACGCAACGACTGGAGATATTTTACTGGATGGCGTGCGAATCAATGATATCCCAACTAATAAGCGTGATGTTCATACAGTCTTCCAATCTTATGCCTTGTTTCCGCATATGAATGTCTTTGAAAATGTTGCCTTTCCATTGCGTTTGCGTAAGGTCGATAAAAAAGAAATCGAACAACGTGTATTAGAAGTTCTCAAAATGGTACAGTTGGAAGGTTTCGAAAAACGTTCTATTCGTAAGCTTTCTGGAGGACAACGCCAGCGTGTAGCAATTGCGCGTGCGATTATCAACCAACCACGTGTGGTCCTCTTGGATGAACCTTTGTCAGCCTTGGACTTGAAATTGCGAACAGACATGCAGTACGAACTGCGTGAACTGCAACAGCGATTGGGCATTACCTTTGTTTGTTACACATGATCAAGAAGAAGCCTTGGCTATGAGTGACTGGATTTTCGTTATGAACGACGGTGAAATTGTTCAGTCAGGAACACCAGTTGACATCTACGACGAGCCAATCAACCACTTTGTTGCCACCTTCATTGGTGAATCAAACATCTTGCCAGGAACCATGATTGAGGACTACTTGGTCGAGTTCAACGGCAAACGCTTTGAAGCGGTCGATGGTGGTATGAAGCCAAATGAACCGGTTGAAGTCGTGATTCGTCCAGAAGACTTGCGCATAACACTTCCAGAAGAAGGCAAGCTCCAAGTTAAAGTTGATACCCAGCTTTTCCGTGGGGTTCACTATGAGATTATCGCTTATGATGAACTGGGCAATGAATGGATGATTCACTCAACTCGTAAGGCCATCGTTGGTGAGGAAATCGGTCTGGACTTTGAACCAGAAGATATCCACATCATGCGTCTTAATGAAACAGAAGAAGAATTCGATGCTCGTATCGAAGAATATGTAGAAATCGAAGAGCAAGAAGCAGGTTTGATCAACGCTATCGAGGAGGAAAGAGATGAAGAAAACAACCTCTAAACTCTTTGTAGTGCCCTACATGCTTTGGATTGTGCTCTTTGTATTGGCACCGTTGGTCTTGATTTTTGGACAATCCTTTTTCAACATTGAAGGCCAGTTCAGTTTAGAAAACTATAAATCCTATTTTGCGTCCCAAAATTTGACCTATCTCAAAATGAGTTTTAACTCAGTTCTCTATGCTGGGATTGTAACTCTAGTGACACTTCTTATCAGTTATCCAACAGCCCTATTTTTGACTCGTCTTAAACACCGTCAACTCTGGCTCATGCTGATTATTTTGCCAACATGGATTAACCTACTCCTTAAAGCCTATGCTTTTATCGGGATTTTTGGGCAAAATGGCTCTATCAACCAATTCCTCGAATTTATCGGAATCGGTTCGCAGCAGTTACTATTTACAGATTTCTCATTTATCTTTGTTGCAAGCTACATCGAGCTTCCATTTATGATTTTGCCTATCTTCAATGTCTTGGATGATATGGATAATAACCTTATCAATGCGAGCTATGACCTCGGTGCGACCAAGTGGGAAACCTTCCGTCATGTCATCTTCCCTCTGTCAATGAACGGAGTACGAAGCGGAGTTCAATCTGTCTTTATCCCGAGTTTAAGTCTCTTTATGTTGACCCGTTTGATTGGGGGGAACCGAGTGATTACCTTGGGGACTGCCATCGAGCAGAACTTCCTGACAAACGATAATTACGGTATGGGTTCAACTATCGGTGTTGTTCTTATCCTGACTATGTTTATCACCATGTGGGTGACTAAGGAAAGGAGAGAACGATGAAAAAAATATCAAATCTTTATCTAGCCTTTGTCTTTATCGTCCTCTATCTGCCAATCTTTTACTTGATTGGTTATGCCTTCAATGCTGGGGATGATATGAATAGCTTTACAGGCTTTAGTTTGTCTCACTTTGAAACCATGTTTGGCGATGGAAGACTCATGCTAATCTTGGTTCAGACCTTTTTACTAGCCTTCCTATCAGCCCTGATCGCGACTGTCATTGGGACTTTTGGTGCCATTTACATCTACCAATCTCGAAAAAAATACCAAGAAGCCTTCCTATCACTCAATAACATTTTGATGGTTGCACCAGATGTCATGATTGGTGCCAGCTTCTTGATTCTCTTTACTCAACTCAAGTTTTCACTTGGATTTGACAGTTCTGTCTAGTCATGTGGCCTTCTCCATTCCAATCGTAGTGCTTATGGTTTTGCCTCGATTGAAAGAGATGAATGGGGATATGATCCATGCGGCCTATGACCTTGGAGCTAGCCAGTTCCAGATGTTTAAGGAAATCATGCTTCCTTACCTAACGCCGTCTATCATCGCAGGTTACTTTATGGCTTTCACCTATTCCCTAGATGACTTTGCTGTGACCTTCTTTGTAACGGGGAATGGTTTTTCAACTCTCTCAGTTGAGATCTACTCTCGAGCTCGTAAGGGAATTTCGCTGGAAATCAATGCTCTTTCAGCCTTGGTCTTCCTCTTTAGTATTATCCTGGTTGTCGGATATTACTTCATTTCACGTGAGAAGGAGGAGCAAGCATGAAACGACTCTATTCATTTTTAGCAGGAATTTTAGCGATTATCCTTGTCTTATGGGGAATTTCTTATCATCTTGACAGTAAAATCAATAGCCGTGATAGTCAAAAATTGGTTATCTACAACTGGGGAGACTATATCGCCCCTGAACTTCTGGAAAAATTTACAGAAGAAACAGGAATCCAAGTCCAATATGAGACCTTTGACTCCAACGAAGCCATGTACACGAAAATCAAGCAGGGTGGAACGACTTATGATATTGCCATCCCAAGTGAGTACATGATTAACAAAATGAAGGACGAAGACCTTCTAGTTCCACTGGATTATAGTAAGATTGAGGGCATTGAGAATATCGGTCCAGAGTTTCTCAATCAGTCCTTTGATCCCAACAACCAGTACTCTATCCCATACTTCTGGGGGACCTTGGGAATTGTCTATAATGAAACTATGGTGGAAGAAGCGCCTGAACATTGGGACGACCTTTGGAAGCCAGAGTATAAGAACTCCATTATGCTTTTTGATGGGGCGCGTGAAGTACTTGGTTTAGGTCTTAACTCACTAGGCTATAGCCTCAACTCTAAAGATCCACAGCAGTTGGAAGAAACGGTAGATAAGCTCTATAAGCTAACACCGAATATCAAGGCTATTGTTGCCGATGAGATGAAGGGTTACATGATTCAGAATAATGCTGCCATCGGTGTGACCTTCTCTGGTGAAGCTAGTCAGATGCTAGAGAAAAATGAAAATCTTCGCTATGTCGTTCCGACAGAGGCCAGCAACCTTTGGTTTGACAATATGGTTATTCCCAAAACAGTCAAGAACCAGGATGCAGCCTATGCCTTCATCAACTTCATGTTGAAACCCGAAAATGCTCTTAAAAATGCAGAATATGTCGGCTATTCAACACCAAACAATGCTGCTAAGGAAATGCTCCCTGAGGAGACAAAAGAGGATAAGTCCTTCTATCCTGATGCAGATACTATGAAACACCTAGAAGTTTATGAGAAGTTTGACCATAAATGGACAGGAATTTACAGCGACCTCTTCCTACAATTTAAAATGTATCGGAAGTAGGAGTTAGCAGTCACGAAACGAATCAGTTAAACTGGTTCGTTTTTTGAATAGTTGTATAGCTGTATATTTTTACTATCCTATTTGCTTATTTTATAGCCTAGTAGTATACTAAGTTTATAATAATAGAAAGCGGTAACAAATCATGAAAAATGTCTACTTTTTTTCAAAAAAAGTTATTGACAACCTTTTTGATTGTTAACGAAACAATTATACTATTCCATTTAAAGGATGGCTTGGATCGACAATACCTAACAACTGATTCCATACATTTGGTGATAGGTTACTTTATATTTGCAAATATTTTCGTATTTATGTATAGCAATTCGAAAACTTGGAATAAAAGTTGGGATAAAAAGAAAAAAATGGCAGTAAGAAAAAAATATCCTGAAAAAAAGTAACCAGAGATATAGGGAGTTGGTTATTTAAATGAGGATTATTTCCAGTTGACGCAGACTTAAAAAAACGATATAATAAGAAAGTTGAGAATTGATTTTCTCTCCATCTTAGTTCAGAGAATTGGCGGTGCTGCGAGCCATCTAAGATAGAAAATCATGCTACTCAATCCAACAATTGCATAAGAATCAAAGAATGACAAGTTCATTGAATGAAGGTGGTACCGCGGTTTTTCGCCCTTCGTGATATGGATTTGTCTTTTATTTTTGGAGGTGTTTATGAGAACATTTCTTGTTAAACAAAAATTTCGCCTAGGTGGAGAACGCTTTGATATCAAGGATGAGTTGGGCAATGTCGCCTATCAGGTTGAAGGTTCATTTTTTAAGATTCCTAAAACCTTTACCATCTATGATGTTGCTGGTGAACAGGTCAGTGAGATTAGTAAGGAAGTCTTAACTTTCCTACCTCGTTTTGAAATTCAACTGAGTAATGGCGATCATTTTTATATTCGGAAGAAGTTGACTTTCTGGAAGGATAAGTATGAGTTTGACAATCTCGGTCTTCGTATCGAAGGAAATGTCTGGGATTTGAATTTTAAATTGCTAGACGATCGTGACCAAGTGATTGCGGAGATTACCAAGGAACTTTTCCATTTAACCTCTACCTATACCGTAACAGTCTACGACGAATCTTATGCAGACCTAGTTATTTCCCTCTGCGTTGCCATCGACTATGTGGAAATGCTAGAAAGCCAATCAAATTAGTAAAAAGGAGATACATATGAAACAATTATCTAGTGCACAAGTCCGCCAAATGTGGCTTGATTTCTGGGCAAGTAAAGGACACTCAGTAGAACCATCTGTTAGCTTGGTTCCAGTAAACGACCCAACACTTTTGTGGATCAACTCAGGGGTTGCCACTCTTAAGAAATATTTCGATGGAACTATCAAACCTGAAAACCCACGAATTACCAATGCGCAAAAAGCCATCCGTACCAACGATATCGAAAACGTAGGGAAGACTGCCCGTCACCATACCATGTTTGAAATGTTGGGGAACTTCTCTATCGGAGATTACTTCCGTGACGAAGCCATTACCTGGGCTTATGAACTCTTGACAAGTCCTGAGTGGTTTGACTTCCCTAAAGACAAACTTTACATGACTTATTATCCAGATGACAAGGATTCATACAACCGCTGGATTGAAGTGGGAGTAGATCCAAGTCATTTGATCCCAATCGAAGACAACTTCTGGGAAATCGGTGCGGGACCTTCTGGACCTGATACAGAAATCTTCTTCGACCGTGGAGAAGCCTTTGACCCAGAAAACATCGGTCTTCGTCTGCTTGCAGAAGATATCGAAAACGACCGTTATATCGAAATCTGGAATATCGTATTGTCACAATTTAACGCTGACCCTGCTGTTCCTCGTAGCGAGTACAAAGAATTGCCACACAAGAACATTGATACGGGCGCTGGTTTGGAGCGTTTGGTGGCGGTTATCCAAGGGGGCTAAGACAAACTTTGAGACAGACCTCTTCATGCCGATCATTCGTGAAGTTGAGAAATTATCTGGTAAGGTTTACGACCAAGATGGCGACAACATGAGCTTCAAGGTTATTGCAGACCACATCCGTTCTCTTTCATTCGCTATCGGTGATGGTGCCCTTCCTGGAAATGAAGGTCGTGGTTATGTCCTTCGTCGTCTCCTCCGCCGTGCATCTATGCATGGTCAAAAATTGGGTATCAACGAGCCTTTCCTTTACAAACTCGTTCCAACTGTTGGAAAAATCATGGAAAGCTACTACCCAGAAGTGCTTGAAAAACGTGACTTTATCGAAAAAATCGTCAAGAGCGAAGAAGAGTCATTTGCTCGTACCCTTCACTCAGGTCAACACTTTGCCCAAGGTATCGTAGCAGACTTGAAAGAAAAAGGACAATCTGTTATTGCTGGTCAAGATGTATTTAAACTCTATGATACATACGGATTCCCAGTGGAATTGACAGAAGAAATCGCTGAAGAAGCTGGTATGACTGTAGACCGTGAAGGCTTCGAAGCAGCCATGAAGGAACAACAAGAACGTGCGCGTGCGTCTGCTGTCAAAGGCGGATCTATGGGCATGCAAAACGAAACCCTTCAAAACATCACAGTTGAAAGTGTCTTTAACTATAATGCTAGTCAATTGCCTTCTAAATTGGTGGCTATCGTAGCGGACAATGCAGAAGTAGAAGCTGTATCCGAAGGGACAGCATCACTGATTTTTGCAGAGACTCCTTTCTACGCTGAAATGGGTGGACAAGTTGCGGACCATGGTCAAATCTTGGATGATGCAGGAAACGTCGTTGCGACTGTGACAGATGTTCAAAAAGCACCAAATGGACAAGCACTCCATACCGTTGAAGTTCTTGCACCTCTTGCCTTGAACCAAGAATACACCTTGGCTATTGATACCAATCGTCGTCATCGTGTTATGAAGAACCACACAGCCACTCACTTGCTCCATGCGGCTCTTCACAATATCCTTTGGCCACCATGCCACTCAAGCAGGATCTCTGAACGAAGTAGAATTCCTTCGCTTTGACTTCACTCACTTCCAAGCTGTCACTCCGGAAGAATTGCGTGCTATTGAGCAACAAGTCAATGAGAAGATTTGGGAAGCCATCGCAGTGGAAACAGTTGAGACTGATATTGACACAGCTAAAGAAATGGGAGCTATGGCCCTCTTTGGTGAGAAATACGGTAAGGAAGTTCGCGTAGTCACTATCGGGGACTATTCAGTAGAGCTTTGTGGTGGTACTCACGTTGGCAATACTTCTGAAATCGGTCTCTTCAAGATTGTCAAAGAAGAAGGGATCGGATCAGGAACTCGTCGTATCTTGGCAGTGACTGGTAAAGAGGCCTTTGAAGCTTATCGTGACCAAGAAGATGCACTGAAAGCAGTCGCAGCAACCTTGAAAGCTCCTCAACTCAAAGAAGTACCTCACAAGGTGGAAGGACTTCAAGAGCAACTCCGTCAATTGCAAAAAGAAAATGCAGAATTGAAGGAAAAAACAGCAGCAGCGGCAGCAGGTGATGTCTTCAAGAATGTTCAAGAAGCAAATGGTCACCGTTACATTGCCAGCCAAGTTTCTGTATCAGATGCAGGTGCCCTTCGTACCTTTGCAGATAACTGGAAACAAAAAGATTACTCTGATGTCCTTGTTCTTGTCGCAGCTATCGGTGACAAGGTCAATGTCCTTGTTGCAAGCAAGACAAAAGAGGTACACGCAGGTAATGTGATCAAAGAATTAGCTCCAATCGTCGATGGACGTGGTGGTGGTAAACCAGACATGGCCATGGCAGGAGGAAGCAACCAAGCGAAAATCCAAGAATTATTGGATGCAGTAGCAGGTAAATTGTAAGAAAATAAAGATCTATCCATTCGGATAGGTCTTTTTGTTTAAAATCATAGAGCTGTTGATTTCTTTGAAGAATAAGCGTATAATATATAAAAATGATTGAGTGCTCACTCAATTTGTTAGGGAATAGGAGAATTAGATAATGGTTATTAAAGCAATACAGTATAATCGTTTTGGTGATGAAAAAGTTCTAGATTTAGTAAATATTACATCTGAACCATTAAAAATGAATCAAGTTAGGGTAGCAGTATTTGCTGTTGGTTTAAATCCTATTGATTATAAAACTTTCGAGGGGGCAAAGCCACTTCGTTTTTTGACTTTCTTAACAAAATTGAAACAACCAAGTCGTTGGTTTGAATCAAAATCATCTTTATTTCCAAGAGGTGTCGCTAGGGATTTTGCTGGTGTTATAACAGAGATTGGTGAAGGAGTGAGACGTTTTTCAGTAGGTGACAAGGTTTTTGGAACAATAATAAGTGATCCTGGACTTGGTACTAAGAGGGGTGCGTTAGCAACAGAAATTTGTGTTTATGAATCAGAAATTGCATTGAAACCAGAGAAGATTGACATGAATCATGCTGCTACTATGGGCGTGGCCTCTTTAACAGTAGGTGGTGCTTTTAGAAGAATTCATTTAAATTCAAAAGATGTTGTAGTTATTTCGGCTGCTTCAGGTGGTATTGGAAGCATTGCAGTTCAGTATGCGGTTGCTAAGGGCGCAACTGTTATTGGTATTGCGAGCAAGAATAATGCAGAATATTTAGAGTCTTTAGGTCCTATACCAGTATCTTATGAAGAGGATGTCCAAAAGTCTCTTTTATCAGTAGCTCCAAAACCTATTACAAAATTCTTGGATTGCTATGGTGGTGATTATGTTAAATTAGCTTTCCATCTTGGATTGAACGGATCTGATATTGGAACTTTAGTACCTTCACCATTTGTTATGATCAAAGGAGCTCAGTTTACTGGACCAAGACATTCTACTTATGATGATTTCAAAATTCTTGAGGAGATGGTCTCAGATGGAAAAGTTCAGCTAAATATTGAGAAAGAGTATAGTTTTTCTCTGGAGTCTGTTAGAGAGGCTTATCATAGTCTGAAATTAGGGCATACTCGTGGTAAAAGAATTATCAAGATACAAGAATAGATAGAGAGGAGTCAGCAATGGAAAGTATAGAATATAAGTTTGCAGAGACATTAAAAAGCAGTAACTTAAGTTTAAAAACAACGTCAAGTATTAATGTCAAGTTTAAAAATTATTTTCAGAGATTGGTTTTGAAAATACAACTTCTCATCTTATTGCTGAACACGCTGGAGTCTCAGAAGGAACCGTTTTTAGTTATTTTAAAACCAAGGAAGGTATCCTAGATGCTATTTTATCTACATTTCTAGAGCAAGTTATTCCAGAAGTGATTGCTGATTTTTTTCGGATAAGAGATTTACAATAGAGCAAAAAAATATTTTTCACTTTTTTTCTAAGAAGCATCGTTCGGGATAGGTTAATTTTTATTCATAACAATAAAATGCAAGTTAAAAATTCTTTTTGAGTCGTTCACTTATTGATAAAGCTATTTCTGAAGAGTTAGGAAATATTATTGTACACTCTATTATTAATCCGATTAGTCCTGTTTTGAATCAATTTAAAGAAAATGGTGTTATCCGAGATTGGTCAAATGAAAGGATCGTTCGCTATATTTTAGCTTTAAGTCTTTTCTTATATTGTTCCTATGATTATAAATGACAAAGAAGATATAAACATTGATAAAGTAACAAATGAAATTGTCGAATGTCTTTCTTTTTCCTTAGTTATCGTAAAATAACTATTAAGTTTAAGTTTACTAAAAAATTAAGAGAGCTCTTTTTAAAACCAAAATAAAAATCCCCAATCGAAGTGATTGAGGATTTTTGTGTTGATTTATCTTACACAATCCCTTGTGCAATCATAGCGTTTGCTACGTTTTCGAAGGCAGCGATATTTGCACCTGCAAGGTAGTCAGTTCCAAGACCGTAAGTTTCTGCAGTTGTTTTAGCTGTGTTGAAGATGTTAGTCATGATATCTTTCAAACGACCGTCCACTTCTTCACGTGTCCATGAAAGGCGAAGGCTGTTTTGGCTCATTTCAAGAGCTGATACAGCTACACCACCAGCATTGGCAGCTTTGGCAGGTCCGTAAAGGATTCCATTTTCCTTGTAGACTTTGATAGCTTCAAGGTCACTAGGCATGTTAGCTCCTTCAGATACACAGATAACTCCTTGAGCAACCAAGCGTTTAGCAGCCTCACCATTGATCTCGTTTTGAGTCGCACATGGAAGAGCGATGTCATAGTTACCAGTGTAAGTCCATACAGAACCTTCGTAGTAGGTAGCAGTTGGTTTTTCTGCAGCGTACTCAGTCAAACGAGCACGGCGTTTTTCTTTAACGTCTGTAAGAAGGTCAAAGTCGATACCATTTTCATCGATGACATAACCATTTGAGTCAGATACAGAGATAACAGTTGCACCAAGTTCAGTTGCTTTTTGAAGAGCGTATTGAGCTACGTTACCAGAACCTGAAATCACAACTTTCTTACCAGCAAAGCTGTTGCCGTTAGCTTTAAGCATTTCTTCAGTGTAGTAAACCAAACCGTAACCAGTTGCTTCTGGACGAATCAAGCTACCACCAAATCCAAGAGGTTTACCAGTCAAGACACCAGCATCAAACTGGTTAAGGCGTTTGTATTGTCCGTAAAGGTAACCAATCTCACGTCCACCAACACCGATATCACCAGCAGGTACGTCAAGAGATGGTCCGATGTATTTTTGCAATTCAGTCATGAAGCTTTGGCAGAAGCGCATCACTTCAGCATCAGTTTTACCTTTAGGATCAAAGTCAGATCCACCTTTACCTCCACCGATTGGAAGTCCAGTCAAAACGTTTAAAGATTTGTTCGAATCCGAGGAATTTCAAGATCCCTTGGTTAACAGTTGGGTGGAAACGAAGTCCGCCTTTGTATGGTCCAACAGCTGAGTTGAATTGAACACGGTAACCACGGTTAACTTGAACTTTTCCATCACGGTCAACCCAAGGAACACGGAAAGAAATCACGCGCTCTGGCTCAGTGATACGTGCCAAGATATTTTCTTCAATATACTCAGGGTGTTTTTTTCAAAGACAGGCTCCAAAGTGCTGAAGAATTCTTCAACCGCCTGGAGAAATTCAGCCTCATGCCCGTTACGAGCTTTTTACAGTTTCAAACACGCTTTGGATATATTCTTTAGCAGATGTCATATCGTTCTCCTTTTTGTTGTCATATTTTTATTACATGAGTCATTATAGCAGAAAAATTTTTTTCAGTGTAAAGAAAAAAACACAAATTTTTCTAAAAAAATTCTTTCAATTTGACACAACTGATTCAGAACATGCTAAAAAACGAACCTTTTCTATGGAAATGGTTTTATTGAAAAGCAAAAGTCAAAGTATGGTATAATATTAAACATAAAAAGGAATCTGGAGGAACAGAATCATGGTATCAACTAAAACACAGATTGCTGGTTTTGAATTTGATAATTGCTTGATGAATGCGGCAGGAGTTGCTTGTATGACAGTTGAGGAGTTGGAAGGTGTCAAAAACTCAGCAGCAGGAACCTTTGTCACTAAAACAGCAACCTTGGAATTTCGTCAGGGAAATCCGGAACCACGTTATCAAGATGTTCCACTCGGTTCTATCAACTCCATGGGGCTACCAAATAATGGTTTAGATTATTACTTAAACTATCTTTTAGAGTTACAAGAAAAGGAAGCAAATCGTACCTTCTTTTTATCATTAGTTGGAATGTCTCCAGAGGAAACTCATACCATTTTGAAAAAGGTTCAAGAGAGTGATTTTCGTGGTCTAACTGAACTCAATCTCTCATGTCCAAATGTTCCTGGTAAACCTCAGATTGCCTATGACTTTGAAACTACAGACCGTATCTTGTCAGAAGTCTTTGAGTATTTTACAAAACCATTAGGAATTAAGCTTCCACCTTATTTTGATATTGTTCATTTTGACCAGGCTGCAGCGATCTTTAACAAATATCCGCTCAAGTTTGTCAATTGTGTTAACTCTATTGGAAATGGTCTTTATATAGAAGATGAGTCAGTCGTGATTCGTCCTAAGAATGGCTTTGGTGGGATTGGTGGAGAATACATCAAACCAACAGCCCTTGCTAATGTCCATGCTTTTTATCAACGCTTGAATCCAGAAATTCAAATCATCGGAACTGGTGGAGTATTAACAGGACGTGATGCCTTTGAACATATCCTATGTGGTGCCAGCATGGTGCAGGTAGGAACTACCCTGCACAAAGAAGGTGTAGGTGCTTTTGATCGCATTACAAACGAACTTAAAGAAATTATGAAGGAAAAAGGTTATGAAAGCCTTGAAGATTTCCGTGGTAAATTGAATTATATTGATTAAATAAAAGCGAAACTAAAAAGAAAGGAGAAATGATGCTAGCAATAGAAGAAAGCCAAAAGCTATCTTTATCAAACTTACCTAGTTTGACCTTGTTTACAGGAGCTGATCAAGGACAGTATGAAGTCATGAAAACTCAGGTGCTAAAGCAAATCGGCTACGATTCTGCTGATTTGAACTTTGCTTATTTTGATATGAAAGAAGTAGACTACAAAAGCTTGGAACTAGAGCTGGTCAGTCTTCCTTTCTTTGCGGATGAAAAAATTGTTATTTTAGATCATTTTCTCGATATAACGACAGCTAAAAAACGCTATCTATCTGATGACGAGCTTAAGGCTTTTGAAGAATATTTGGAAAACCCATCTCCGACGAGTAAATTAGTTATTTTTGCTGAAGGTAAACTAGATAGCAAGCGACGTCTAGTTAAAATTTTAAAGAGGGATGCCAAGATTTTTGAAGCGATTGAGCCAAAAGAGCAGGAATTACGAACATATTTTCAAAAGTGGTCTCAAGAACAAGGGCTTACTTTCGCTGAGAAATCTTTTGAACATCTACTCATCAAGTCAGGTTTTCAATTTAGCGAAATCCAAAAAAATCTTCTCTTTTTGCAGTCTTATAAGGATGATGATCGGATTACCGAAGAAGACATTGTTGAAGCCATACCAAAGACTTTGCAGGATAATATCTTTGACTTAACTCAGCTTATCCTCGCTAAAAAGATTGATCAGGCGCGAGATTTGGTAAAAGATTTGACCTTGCAGGGTGAAGACGAGATCAAACTGATTGCCATTATGCTGGGGCAGTTTAGACTCTATACACAAGTCAAGATTTTGGCAGAGTCAGGTCAGACGGAGTCCCAGATGGTTAGCAGTTTAGGGCACTATCTGGGTCGTAATCCTAATCCCTATCAAATCAAGTTTGCCCTTCGAGATACGCGAGGCTTATCCTTGAATTTCTTGCAAGATTCTATTCGTTATCTGATCCAAACAGACTATCAAATTAAGACAGGAGTTTATGAAAAAAGCTACCTGTTTGAGAAGGCCTTATTACAGATTGCAAGTCAGTCAAATTGAGCAAATAACTTGAAAAAACGAGATGTTTACGTTATCATTTTTATATAGAAAGAAAAAGAGGTATTACAGATGGCTATTATCTTACCAGATCTTCCATACGCATACGACGCTTTGGAACCATACATCGATGCTGAAACAATGCATTTGCACCATGACAAACATCACCAAACATATGTAAATAACGCTAATGCAGCTCTTGAAAAACACCCTGAAATCGGTGAAGACCTTGAAGCATTGCTTGCTGACGTAGAATCTATCCCAGCTGATATCCGTCAAGCGCTTATCAACAATGGTGGTGGACACTTGAACCACGCTCTTTTCTGGGAATTGATGACTCCTGAAAAAACAGCTCCTTCAGCAGAACTTGCAGCAGCAATCGATGCAACATTTGGTTCATTTGAAGAATTCCAAGCAGCATTTACTGCGGCAGCAACTACTCGTTTCGGTTCTGGATGGGCATGGTTGGTTGTTAACAAAGAAGGTAAGCTTGAAGTAACTTCAACAGCAAACCAAGACACACCAATCTCAGAAGGTAAAAAACCAATCTTGGGCTTGGACGTTTGGGAACATGCATACTATGTGAAATACCGTAACGTTCGTCCTGACTACATCAAAGCTTTCTTCTCAGTTATCAACTGGAATAAAGTAGACGAACTCTACGCAGCAGCTAAATAATCGCATTTGATAACACCCCTTTTTAGTTGGATTTTGGGTCTAGCTTTAAAGGTGTTTTTGTTTACTTTGCTAAGAAGTCTAGGACACATAATTTTCCTTTGTTAGATAGGCTTGATTTATGGTATAATGATAAGATAGAAATCGAAGGAGAAGTCATGAATATTCAACAATTACGCTACGTTGTTGCTATTGCAAATAGTGGTACTTTTCGTGAAGCGGCTGAGAAAATGTACGTTAGCCAACCCAGTCTATCTATTTCTGTAAGAGACTTGGAAAAAGAGCTTGGCTTCAAGATTTTCCGTAGAACAAGTTCAGGCACTTTCCTAACCCGTCGAGGTATGGAATTCTATGAAAAAGCCCAAGAGCTGGTCAAAGGTTTTGATATTTTTCAAAATCAGTATGCCAACCCTGAAGAAGAAAAGGACGAATTCTCAATAGCTAGTCAGCACTATGACTTTTTACCACCGACGATCACAGCATTCTCAAAGCATTATCCAGATTATAAAAACTTTCGTATTTTTGAATCAACGACTGTTCAGATTTTGGATGAAGTAGCTCAAGGCCATAGTGAAATTGGGATTATCTATCTCAATAATCAAAACCAAAAAGGCGTTATGCAACGAATTGAAAAATTAGGTCTTGAAGTGATTGAGCTAATTCCTTTTCAAACCCACATCTATTTGCGAGAAGGTCATCCCCTAGCCAAGAAAAAAGAACTAGTCATGGATGATTTAGTAGATTTACCAACAGTTCGTTTTACCCAAGAAAAAGATGAATATCTCTACTACTCTGAAAATTTTGTGGATACAAGTGCAAGTTCTCAAATGTTCAATGTAACTGACCGAGCTACCTTGAATGGGATTCTTGAAAGAACAGATGCTTATGCGACTGGATCTGGATTCTTAGATAGCGATAGTGTGAACGGAATTACCGTTATTCCGCTAAATGATAATCTCAATAATCGCATGGTTTATGTCAAGCGTGAGGAAGTAGACTTGAGCCAGGCAGGGACTTTATTTGTAGAGGTTATGCAAGAGTATTTTGATCAGAAGAGGAAAGCATGAAAAAAAGAGGATTAGTAGCAGGAGTCATAGCAATCTTAATAGTGTTAGATCAATTGGTAAAATCTTATGTCGTTCAGAATATTGCTCTCGGTGAGGTTAAACCATGGATTCCAAATCTGGTGAGTTTAACCTATCTGCAAAATAGGGGGGCGGCCTTCTCCATGCTTCAAGATCAACAGTGGTTTTTTGCTGTAATAACTCTTGTAGTTATGGCGGGAGCTATTTGGTATTTGCATAAGCATATAGAGGATTCCTTCTGGACAGTTCTTGGATTGGTTTTGATTATTGCAGGTGGTCTAGGGAACTTTATCGATCGCATCAGCCAAGGATTCGTGGTGGATATGTTTCACTTAGACTTTGTTAATTTTGCTATATTCAATGTGGCTGATAGTTATCTGACAGTAGGGGTTGTTGTGTTATTGCTTGCAATGCTAAAAGAGGAAATGAATGGAAATTAAAATTGAAAATGGCGGACTACGCTTAGACAAGGCTTTGTCAGATTTGACAGAATTGTCCCGTAGTCTCGCCAATGAACAAATCAAATCAGGCCAAGTCTTGGTGAATGGTAAGGTCAAAAAAGCCAAGTATACGGTCCAAGAGGGCGATGTCGTTACTTATCAGGTGCCAGAACCAGAGGTTTTGGAGTATGTAGCTGAGGATATTCCTTTAGATATTATTTACCAAGATGAGGATGTAGCAGTAGTCAATAAACCTCAAGGAATGGTTGTTCATCCAAGTGCTGGTCATACCAGTGGTACCTTGGTTAATGCCCTTATGTATCATATCAAGGACTTATCAGGAATCAATGGTGTGCTGCGTCCAGGGATTGTCCATCGTATCGATAAGGATACATCAGGGCTTCTTATGATTGCTAAAAATGATGAAGCTCACATGGCGCTCGCACAAGAATTGAAGGACAAGAAATCTCTTCGTAAATATTGGGCTATCGTTCATGGGAATCTTCCCAATGACCGAGGTGTCATTGAGGCGCCGATTGGTCGTAGCGAAAAAGACCGCAAGAAACAAGCTGTGACTGCTAAAGGAAAACCAGCAGTAACACGTTTTCAAGTCTTGGAGCGCTTTGGTGATTATACCTTGCTGGAATTGCAACTGGAAACTGGAAGAACTCACCAAATCCGTGTACACATGGCTTATATCGGTCATCCTGTCGCTGGCGATGAGATCTATGGCCCTCGTAAAACCTTGAAAGGACATGGGCAATTTCTTCATGCCAAGACTCTTGGATTTACCCATCCAAGAACAGGTGAAACTATGGAATTTACTGCTGATATCCCAGATATCTTCAAGCAAACCTTGGAGAAACTTAGAAATACCTAAAAAAGAGGCTAGGACTTTTGTCCCAGCCTCTCAATTATCTTTGGATTGTCGATCAAGACGCAGTGGTTGAGTGGGCTCTACTACGCTGATTTCATCAGCTTTTACAGCCCTACTCAACTGTGCGGAGGTGGGACGACGAAATCAAATTCTAACGAATTATCGATTTCTGTCCCACTCTCCTTTTTTATTTGCGTTTTTTCTTAGCTTTTTTCATTTTATTGGCCATACGTTTCATGGATTGTTTCATGGCAAATTCACCGATTTTACCCTTGAGGCCTCCGCCAAACATCTGGCTCATATCTGGCATTCCTGCTCCACCAAGAGCTGAAAGGTCAGGCATACCACCTTGTCCCATCATGCCTTCAAGGGCTGACATATCCATGCCACCAGGCATATTTTTAGGAAGGTTGTTCGGGTTAATGCCCATTTGTTTCATCATCTTGTTCATGTCACCAGACATAACACCTTGCATGAGTTGTTTGGCTTGGTTAAAGTCCTTGATGAACTTGTTGACTTCGATGAAGGTATTACCAGAACCAGCTGCGATACGACGACGGCGACTTGGAGTCAGCAAATCTGGATTTTCACGTTCTTCAGGAGTCATAGATGAGACGATGGCACGTTTACGAGCGATTTGTTTTTCATCCACCTTCATATTTTGAAGGGCAGGATTGTTGGCCATACCAGGAATCATCTTGAGTAAATCTTCCATTGGACCCATATTTTGCACCTGATCCAACTGATCGATAAAATCATTGAAATCAAAGGTGTTTTCTCGCATCTTTTCAGCCATTTCAAGGGCTTTTTGCTCATCGTACTCTTGGGAAGCTTTCTCAATCAGAGTCAGCATATCTCCCATACCGAGGATACGGCTAGCCATACGGTCAGGGTGGAAGGTTTCAATATCGGTAATCTTTTCACCAGTACCAGTGAATTTGATTGGTTTTCCAGTGATGTGACGAACAGAAAGGGCCGCACCACCACGAGTATCACCGTCAATCTTTGTAAGGATGACACCAGTAACTTCCAACTGAGCGTTAAATTCACGAGCAACGTTAGCAGCTTCTTGACCGATCATGGCATCTATGACAAGAAGAATTTCATTTGGTTGAGCTAGAGCTTTAACGTCACGGAGCTCATTCATGAGAAGCTCATCGATTTGCAAACGACCTGCCGTATCGATCAAAACATAGTCGTTATGGTTAGCTTTTGCTTGCTCCAAACCTTGGCGAACAATCTCAACTGCAGGAACATCAGTACCAAGAGCAAATACAGGTACGTCAATCTGTTGTCCGAGTGTCTTGAGCTGGTCGATAGCAGCAGGACGATAGATATCGGCAGCAATCATCAAAGGACGAGCATCCTCTTCCTTTTTAAGTTTGTTAGCAAGTTTACCTGCAAAAGTTGTTTTACCAGCCCCTTGCAAACCGACCATCATGATAATGGTTGGGATTTTTGGTGACTTGATAATCTCAGCAGTGTCTGAGCCAAGAACTTCTGTCAATTCTTCATTGACAATCTTGATGATTTGTTGAGCTGGATTAAGGGTATCAATGACTTCATGGCCAATCGCACGTTCACGAACCTTTTTGATAAAGTCTTTGACAACTGGTAAAGCAACGTCGGCCTCTAAAAGAGCCAGACGAATTTCCTTGGTTGCTTCTTGGATGTCGCTTTCTGTGATTTTTCCTTTTTTACGTAGATTTTTAAAGACGTTCTGCAAACGTTCTGTTAAATTTTCAAATGCCATTATTTTCTCCTATTTTTTCAATTCAGTGGAAATCGTCCGAAATGTTGCAAACTCTCTAGTTCTTCGGTTGTGACTTCTTTCATGATTTCATTTGGATATCCCCAACAGCTAAATCCTTCTTTAAGGGCTTGAGGAATAGAATCAGGTGAGAGAATTTGTAGTCTTGTAGGGAAAGGAGACTCTGCAGCTAATAGTTTGCAAGGTATTCCTTTATAGACAACAAGATTTTCCATGATTACTCCCTATTATCAATACTGGTCAAAATCTCAATTTGCTCTTGCAGAAAAGCATCCTCTGGATAACGCTCCAAATCTGATCAAAAATTTGACTGCGAACAATGTAGTCAGAGTACATATGGAGCTTCATCTCATAGTCTTCCAGAATCTTTTCGGTTCGTTTGATATTATCATAAACAGCCTGACGACTGACACCGAATTCTTCAGCGATTTCAGCCAAACTATAGTCGTCTGCATAGTAGAGTTCGATATAGTTCATCTGCTTATCAGTCAAAAGGGCTGCATAAAACTCAAAAAGAGCATTCATTCGATTGGTTTTTTCAATTTCCATAAGATTTATTATACCAAAAAAAAGCCCAATCCGCTAGCTGGGGACTGATTTTAGCTAGAAGTTAGAAAATGAGCTTTTCACTGTTCTTTTCTGACTATGACGCCTTTTTTTGATATAATGGATAGGATTATAATGATTTAGAAAGAGGTAGTTATGAAAGAATTAGAATCAGTGTTACAAGAACGTTTTGATCTTGTTTTTACGGATAAACAATTACTTGAAACAGCTTTTACCCATACTAGTTATGCTAATGAGCACCGCCTCTTAAAAATTTCACACAATGAACGCTTGGAATTTTTAGGAGACGCTGTTCTGCAATTATTGATTTCAGAATATCTGTACCAAAAATATCCTAAAAAACCAGAAGGTGACCTGTCTAAACTCCGTGCCATGATTGTACGTGAAGAGAGTTTGGCTGGTTTTGCCCGCGACTGCCAGTTTGACCAGTTTATCAAGCTAGGTAAGGGAGAGGAAAAATCTGGAGGCCGTAATCGAGATACCATCTTAGGAGATGCTTTCGAAGCATTTTTGGGTGCCCTGCTTTTAGATAAGGATCTACTTACGGTAAAAGAGTTTATCTACCAGGTCATGATTCCAAAGGTTGAGGCCGGTGACTTTGAGATGATTAAAGACTACAAGACTCACCTCCAAGAATTACTCCAAGTCAATGGTGATGTTGATATTCGTTATCAGGTCATTTCAGAGATTGGACCTGCCCACGATAAGATGTTTGAGGTTGAAGTCCTTGTTGAGGGGCAAAGTCTAGGTTCAGGTAAAGGACGCTCTAAAAAATTGGCCGAGCAGGAAGCCGCTAAAAATGCAGTTGAGAAAGGGCTGGATTCATGTATTTAAAGGAAATTGAGATCCAAGGGTTTAAGTCCTTTGCTGACAAGACCAAGGTTGTTTTTGACCAAGGGGTGACAGCGGTTGTAGGACCAAATGGCTCTGGGAAATCAAATATCACTGAAAGCCTCCGTTGGGCACTTGGTGAATCTAGTGTCAAGAGTCTGCGTGGTGGGAAGATGCCTGATGTCATCTTTGCAGGAACAGAAAGTCGGAAGCCTCTAAACTACGCTTCTGTTATTGTTACTTTGGATAATCAAGATGGCTTTATTAAGGATGCAGGCCAGGAAATCAAAGTTGAACGTCATATCTATCGTAGTGGAGATAGTGAGTACAAGATAGACGGGAAAAAAGTTCGTCTCCGTGATATCCATGACCTTTTCTTAGATACTGGTCTTGGGCGCGATTCCTTCTCTATTATTTCCCAAGGGAAGGTCGAAGAAATCTTTAACTCCAAACCTGAAGAACGTCGCGCTATCTTTGAAGAAGCGGCTGGAGTTTTGAAGTATAAAACCCGTCGTAAAGAGACAGAAAGCAAGCTTCAACAAACTCAGGACAATCTAGACCGTTTAGAAGACATCATATATGAGCTGGACAATCAAATCAAGCCTTTGGAGAAGCAAGCAGCTACAGTTCGTAAATTTATGGAGTTGGAGGGTCAGCGTAAAGCGATATACTTGGACGTTTTGGTTGCTCAGATTCAAGCCAATAAGGCTGAATTGGATCTAACTGAAGAAGAATTAAACCAAGTCCAAGAACTTTTAACCGGTTATTATCAAAAACGTCAAGACTTAGAAGAAGAAAATCAAGCTCTCAAAAAGAAACGTCATGATCTACAGGCTGAGATGGCAAAAGACCAGTCAAGCTTGATGGATTTGACTAGTTTAATAAGTGATTTAGAACGTAAGTTAGCTTTATCAAAACTAGAAACTGAGCAGGTTGCCCTCAATCAACAAGAAGCGCAGACTCGTTTGGCTGGTTTAGATGAAAAGAGAAAGGCTCTTATTCAAGAGAGGGAAGAAAAAGAAGCCAATCTAAATCAGTTAGAAGAAAATTTAGCTGTCAATACGAAGGAACTCAATCAGCTAGAAGCAGAATTATTAGCTTTTTCTGATGATCCAGACCAAATGATTGAGCAATTGCGTGAACGCTTCGTTGCCTTTCTGCAAGAAGAAGCTGATGTGTCTAACCAGCTGACACGTATTGAGAACGACCTTGAAAATAGTCGCCAACAAACTCAAAGCAAGAAGAACAATTAGAATCCTTGAAGGAGCAATTGGCTTCTGCCAAGTCCAAGGCTGCTGAGCAAGAAGCTGCCCTTAAATCAGCTAAAGAAGAAGTACAGAACTTACTCGCTGACTATCAAACCAATGCCAAGCAAGAAGAAGCACAAAAGAAGGCTTATCAAAGTCAGCAAAATCAACTCTTCGACCGTTTGGATAGCCTGAAAAACAAACAGGCCAAGGCACAAAGTTTGGAGAACATTCTTAAAAACCATAGCAATTTTTATGCAGGTGTTAAGAGTGTACTACAAGAAAAAAATCGCTTGGGCGGTATTGTTGGAGCTGTTAGTGAACATTTAACCTTTGACGTTCATTATCAAACAGCCCTTGAGATTGCTCTCGGTGCAAGTAGCCAACACATAATCGTTGAAGATGAACAGGCAGCAACAAAGGCCATCGATTTTCTTAAGAGAAATCGAGCGGGTCGCGCTACCTTCCTACCCTTGACAACTATCAAAGCTCGGAGCATTTCTGGGCAGAATCAAGATGTGATTGCCTCAAGTCCAGGTTTTCTTGGCATGGCAGATGAACTGGTTACCTTTGATACCAAGCTTGAAGCTATTTTTAAAAATCTGCTAGCTACCACTGCTATCTTTGATACGGTTGAGCATGCGCGTGATGCTGCTCGTAAGGTACGCTATCAAGTTCGTATGGTAATGCTAGACGGTACAGAACTACGAACAGGTGGTTCTTATGCTGGTGGTGCTAATCGTCAAAATAACAGCATTTTCATCAAGCCTGAATTGGAGCAATTGCAAAAAGAGATTGCTCAAGAAGAAAAGTTGATTCGTCAGGAAGAAGAAAAACTTAAAACAGTTCAAGAAAACTTAGCTACCCTCACTCAGACTTTGGAGACCATTAAGTCTCAGGGAGAGCAAGCTCGTATAGAAGAGCAAGGCTTGTATCTTGCTTATCAACAAACTTGCCAGCAAGTCGAAGAACTCGAAACACTCTTAAAACTTCAGGAGCAAGAATTAACTAATCTCAGAGGTGGAGATTGGCAAGCTGAAAAAGAAAAATGCCAAGAACGTCTCGCAGTTATTGCAACCGAAAAGCAAAAGCTGGAATCTGAGATTGAAGAAATCAAGTCCAATAAAAATGCTATTCAGGAACGCTATCAAAACTTACAGGAAAAACTTTCTCAAGAGCGTCTGTTCAAAACAGAAATGCTTGGACAGAAGCGATATGAAGTTGCTGATATTGAACGGATCAATAAAGAACTTGAGAACCTCAATATTGAACAAGAAGAGATTGAACGTCTTTTGCAAGAAAAAGTAGACAATCTTGAAAAAGTTGATACAGAACTTTTGGCCAAGCAGGAAGCAGAAGCTAAGAGTCAAAAGGAAGAAATTCAACAAGGATTGATTCGTAAGCAGTTTGAACTCGACGACATTGAGGGACAACTGGATGATATTGACAGTCATTTAGAACAAGCTCGTCAGCAAAATGAAGAATGGATTCGAAAGCAAACACGAGCGGAAGCGACTAAAGAGAAGATTACAGACCGCCTTCGCTATCTTCAAGGTCAACTGACTGAAGAATACCAGATTAGTTATACAGAAGCGTTAGAACAAGCCAACCAATTGGAAGACTTGACTGTCGCTGAACAAAAGGTTAAGGATTTGGAAAAATCCATTCGTTCACTTGGTCCAGTCAATTTGGATGCCATTGAACAGTTTGACGAAGTACACGAACGCTTGGAGTTCTTGAATAGTCAGCGCGACGATATTCTTTCTGCTAAATCTTCTTCTTGAGACCATTACAGAGATGAATGACGAAGTGAAGGAACGCTTCAAGTCTACGTTTGAAGCTATTCGTGAGTCCTTTAAGGTGACTTTCAAGCAGATGTTTGGAGGTGGACAAGCAGACCTAATTCTGACAGAAGGTGATTTATTGACAGCAGGTGTCGAAATCTCTGTTCAACCACCAGGTAAAAAAATCCAATCACTCAATCTCATGAGTGGTGGAGAGAAGGCCTTGTCAGCTTTGGCTTTGCTCTTCTCAATCATTCGTGTCAAGACCATCCCATTTGTTATCTTGGATGAAGTAGAAGCTGCACTTGATGAAGCAAACGTTAAACGCTTTGGGGATTATCTCAACAGATTTGACAAGGATAGCCAGTTTATCGTTGTTACCCACCGTAAGGGAACCATGGCAGCAGCAGACTCTATCTATGGGGTGACCATGCAAGAATCTGGTGTATCAAAGATTGTCTCTGTAAAACTAAAAGATTTAGAGAATATGGATGCTTAGTTAGTGCTCGATACAAATTTTCAGCTTAGCATTTAGAATGACCTTTAAGAAGTCAAAAGGGTTACAAAAATAATTTGAGGAGCTTATATGGATTTTGATCTATTCCTAATGATCTGTAATTATATTGGAACTATAGCCTTTGCGGCGTCAGGAGCCATCAAAGGATTTGGTAAACGTTTAGATATTTTTGGAATCAGTTTATTGGCAATTGTAACTGCAGTAGGCGGAGGAATCCTAAGAGATTCTATTATTAGTCGCTTTCCAGCTTCTCTAGCAGATCCTAGCCCCATTTATGTCTCTATCCTAGTAGCTGTTATCATGTATGTCTTTGTGACTTCAAAACAGGCCAATGCTAGTCATGATAAAAAGTTCTATAAGTGGTTGAGAGAAGCCTATCTCATCTTTGATTCCATTGGGTTGATTATCTTCTCATTGATTGGAGCGACAGCCTTAGTGGATAGTAAGCTAAATTTGATGTCTGCAGGGATTTTGGCTTGTCTAACAGGAGCAGGTGGTGGTATTATCCGAGACCTCCTGATCAATGAAGTTCCAAGTGTTCTAAAAGAAGATATTTATGCTCTTCTGTCTTTTGTAATTGGCGTTATTTATTACTGGTTGGCCTTTGTCCTCCATTTTCCAAGAATTACTGCCTTATTATTCTCTCAATTGTCGGTTTTGTGATTCGACTTTGTATTATTAAGTTCAAGCTCTCTTTGCCAAATATGGATAAGAGAACCTTGAATTGATGAATAAGCGAGAGTCATTTTATCAGCGTCTAATCTCATGTGGATTAGGCGTTATTTTTGCAAATACGGGAATTTAATGAGGTAGAGATTAATTTTTGCTATTATATTTGTAATTTAGAATAAGGCAGGAATAGCAATGATTAATTTGAAACATTCAGTTGATTTTATTAAAGAAATAGAGAAATTAAAGTCAGTGACAAGATTTAATAGAACTCTTGATGGCAGATTTAAAAAAATAGTGCCGAGCATTCCTGGCAGGGTGCCATAGCTGCGATAGTTCTTCAAGATTATTATCCTGAAAAAAATTGAATATGGAAAAAGTGATTCCTATGTTTTTTTGATTCATGATTTAGGTGAGATTTATGCCGGTGATACTTGGGTGTTTGATGATGAAAAAAAGCTTCATTCTCATGATAGAGAACGAGCATCTATAGAAAAAAACAATGAGTATCCTTCCAGAAGAAAAAAATATTTACAAATGAAAAAAATTTGTGGTTGGAATTTGAAAAAAAGGGCAGAGTTCTGAAGCAAGATATGCAAAAAGTGATCGACGCCTTGGTACCGCTGATAAATCACTTGGAAGTGTCAGAATTCAATTATAATCCTGATAATATCAGTGCAGACATGGTATTAGAAAAGAAAAAGTTCATAAAAAGTGAATCGGAAGAATTATGGAGACTGACAGAAGACTTGATTCAGGAAAGTGTGGAAAAAGGGCTTATATTTTTTTAATAACAATTGGCCCAATAGAAGATAGATTTACTACTGGAGAATGGAAATATATATGATTAAATTTGTCATCCTGAATCTTTGGAAGAAGATAATCAAAAGATAAGTTTGGATCATCAAAAAAATAAGTGATAAGAAATTATATGATGTCAAATTTTTTTCAAGATTATTTTAAAAAAATAAGGAAGTCGGTGCTTCAGAAGGATTAGAGAATTTACAGGAACAGTACCATGCTTTCCAAGAAGAACGAGATAAGGATAAAGTATCCACTGAAGAGATTGAGGAAGCTTTTTGAGACATTTAAGGAAAAAAACGAGATACCGTTCGTGAATTTGAAGTGGAACTTGCAGAGAACCAAATAGAGAAGCTAGTTGATGAGGGCATTTATATCAAAGTGCCTTTTTGGTATTAAGCAGAGTGGTCTCATTTTCATTCCAAATTATCAATTAGATATTCTAGAAGAAGAGAATCAAACAAAATATAAAATCTTTATACGTGAGACAACCTCATACTTTGTATATAACAAAGAACATTCGGATAAGAATCAGTATGTCAGAGGACGAACATTGATAAGACAGCTAACCAACGATAGTCGAGTAATACTATACAGAAGATCTCCAGTTAAGAGTCTACAGGAAAAGATTACTGAGATTAACCTCTTCATTGAATTAACTGAAGCAGATAAGAAATACCAAGACATTAAAGACGAGTTAGTAAAAAGAAATAGCAGAGATAGATATAAAACTAAATCAAATTAATGAAAAAAATCGCCACCTTAAATAAGATGGCGGAAGTGCTTATCAATTTGAAGAGCGAGGATGTGAGCAGTCGCAAGCTTGCAAGATATGACTTTTTCAAAAATTAAATTTGCCAGAATCAATTACAGTAGAACAAGTAAGCGAAGAAATAAGAGCGTTTCAAGAGGAGCTAGATCATTATCTTTATGAGTATGAGAGCTTAATAAAAAAATTTAGAAATGTTTGTAAAAGTACTGAATGATAAGGATTTTGATAAAAAAATTTAGTATAGAAATACTATTGGAATAACAAGAACTAATCCTATGGTGGTTAAAGATTAACTATCTTTATGCTATTGATTAATATATTTGTCATAGTGCTCTTGGTACTGTGCTTTTTATATTATGTTCTCTTAGAATTTCAAATACCTGAAGTGCTTGTTTCATCTTTTTCGATTCCGTTCGCAGGATTGCACTTAAATTCAAAGTATCCACATGTATATAAGAAGACGGTTTGTTCATAATAGTTTAATTCATTATTTAGTAATTTTTTTATTTCTTTGATTAGAAAACTACAATTTTGAAATTCTTCTTTATCAATACTAACAATTAGGCAATTGATTGCCAATTGTGTAACAAAGCCGCTTATTTGTCTTATTTAATGTTGAATAGATATAATTTTTTTAACATTTCTATAGTTAATAGGAAGTAGGAGTTATATTTAATTGTTCTTACACAGTTACCTAATAGGATAATTTCATAGTAACCCCAGTTTTCAACTTTAAAAAGATAATCTGTTAGCTGTAATAACTCCTCGTCCGAGGGGAGAAAAATTTTTATTTGTTGTATAGAGAATCGATTTTACCATTGTCTTTTTCATAAGGACCCAAGTTATAACTTGAAGAGTTTGATAGTAATTCAATAATACTATCAAAAATTTTTTTGTGAGTAGTGTTTTCGAATATATTGCACCAAGTTAGCGAATGATCCAGTTCTAGTAGAATTATTGTCATGAAGAATAATAAATTCATCCAAAGTTATATGTAATTTATCTAAAAATATTGATTAGTCGAATACAAGAGATTTCTGATTCTCCCCGTTCAAATCTAGAGATTTGAGATTTAGATAAATTACTATCAGCAATTGAACATAAACTGATTTGCTTTCCTTTTCGAAGTTTTCTGAGTGTTATACCAAGTTTTTTTATTCCGTATTTCCCATTTTTCCCAACAAAATTTCAAAGGTTTTTTTTATTTATTATACAATAAATAAAAAAATAAAGGGAGGTTCAGTATGAAAAAAACTTTTTAAAAATTTACATGAATATTGTTATTGATTATGGATATTATCATTATAGTCGGAGGTTGAATCTTACCTGTACAGGTAAGTGTTTAGTTATAACTAAACACTTATTTTGGATTATTATGAAATAGATGGTACTTGTTATCTTGATTTTAGAGTATCTGGTGAGGATGTCTATTTCATTGAGTTAGTAACTATGTATGGTTTAAGTGAAAAATAGTGCGGTACCAACTCTTGCAAAGAGGATTGGAATAAGTCTTACCGATTTAATAAAAAAAGTGATATTCATCGTGGTTTAACTAGAAAGAAGGGACATTTTTGGATATTAATAAGAAAAACGTTTTATACAATAACTTTTGGTGAATTTATATCAAATATTGGAGATAGATTTCAGAAAAATTGCTTTTCCAATCTTAATTTACCAAGAATTTCATTCGTCTTTTTGCAATGGGAGGAATGGTGATTATTGAATTGTTACCTCAATTCTTCTTGGGATTTGTTATGGGTTACTTATTAGATAATTTCAATAAGAAAAAAATACTATTATGGTCTACATTAATACCTGCATTATTATGTAGTGTAATACCGATATTATCTAAATATTCAGTTTCTATATTTTTTTACTATGTTATTGCATTTTTTTGATACCTTTATTTTCGACACTTTTTTTCAAACAGGATTCTCAGTAATTACTCCTGCCTTATTTGAGAAGGAAGAATTGCAAAAAAATATAATTCTCAGTTTCAAGGTGTCCGAACTATTTCAAAAATTAATTTCTCCAGCTCTAGCAGGGATACTAATGTTAAAGTTTAATATTAATAGCATTTTTTTATTAATAGTGGTTCTTTCTTGTTATTATTTCTTTCAATCCTAATTTCATATATTCCAAATCAAGGACATAAGGAGAATGGAAATGATGATATAAAAAGAAATGTTTGCAGGTTTTAAAGAGAATTTCACAAATATTAAATTGAGGGTTTCTTTTACTTTTTACTATTGTTGTGAATATCGCTATGCTAGGCTTCAATGCAACGATTATTTATTATTTACAGGATCAATTAAAATTATCAAATAGTCTTGTTGGGATTGTTTACTCCATTGCTGGATTTGGTAGTTTGATAGCAGTAACCCTTCTTTCTACTTTTTTTGAATAAGAAGGATACCTTTTATCCTAATGAATATATCAATGGCAACTATCCCACTTGTCATTATGGCAAGCGGAATAGTAGAAAATTGGATTTTTTTTGGAATTTGTTACTCAATTTTGAGTGGACTAATTACAATAGCTTCTGTCTCAATTACAACAATACAGCAACAAGAAAGTACTGAGTATAATATTGGTAAAAATACTTTCTAGTTCTTTTGTAATAGCTACCATTTTTGCTCCTTTTTGGAGGGATACTGGCTGCTTATTTTAATTGGCTTTTTAAACCCGAGATTAAGTCTAGTTATTTTGGGATTACTAAGTAGTTTATTGGTTATTCTTATAAAGAGTTATGAAAAAAAGCTAACTAAGAAAAAGAACTGCAATATTTATAAAGGAAGATTAGTGGATTAATTATCATTAGAAAAAAATAATATTAATTCGTAGTAAAAATAAAAAAATTGAAAAAAAGGTTTTACATAATGTACTATATAATTTAGATTTAATAATTATTAAGTGTGCAGAAACAGAGTATTGCAATATTATCTATGAACAAGAAAAATCACTATGATTTCTATAAGTATTTTAAAAAAATAAGTATGATATGCTAGATTATACTTCCTGTCTAATAAGAGTTAGCTATTCTAGCTAAACAATTTAAGATGTTATAATCCAAATGAAATCGAGTGAAAAGTCTGTTCAAACAAGAACAACTATATTTAAAAAAATAGTGAGGCAGAAAAAGAAAAAAAGTTCTAGTCAAATTTCATTTCTTAAAAAAATGAAGGTTAGTCAAAAAAATAAGTTAGTCACTATTTTGACCAAAATTTGACCAACCACTCTTAAAAAGTGTTGATATAACAGCGATTGTTAGGGTTTTTAATATCCTTAAAATAACTTAGTATTTTTTTGGAATTTTTGACCAAAGTGTGACCAAAAATTTGACTAAATATTTGTTTTTGATTTTTGATGATTATGAGGTTAAGTAGATCATAGGAGTAAGTCTTTATAGGTATAAGTTATTTATGCTCGCTATGTTAGTTAAATAATTAATTTTTTTGACTGATTTATCTCTGTTTAATGTAAATTAGTTATGAGGAATATTGTCTTATTTATATACGAATATATAAAAATAATGATACAATAATATTATATAGAAAAATTGTAGATATTAGACTGACTATAAAAAAATGGAGGCAATTTATGAATAGCAAGGAATGGATTATGGAATTTGAATCTTTAAATGTATGATTACTATAACCGTTATAAAATCAATAAGAAACGTTGTGGTCGGAATTTTTTTGATATCTTCTAAGAGTAGTCAGAGGATTATTGATTTAATAACAGAAGTACACGAAGACATATATTTAACATCTATTATTTTACCCATCCCGAAGATTTTAGCTCAATCTTTTAGCATTTTGGTAAAGTATGGAAAAAAAGTACAAGTAAATATATTTTATCGAAAGGAGAGATATATGAGTGAAATAGTTATTAATGCTCAGAATTTATCTAAAAAAATTTTTTTATAATTTTGATTCAAGACTCCCATTTATCAAGAGATTTTTTTGAAACGTAATCAAATAACGATTCGAGCTGTTCAAGATATTAGTTTTACGATTAAGAGAGGGAGTATAGTTGGCTTTATTGGGAGTAATGGAGCTGGTAAATCCACAACGATTAAAAATGTTGACTGGGACTCTTTATCCTAGTTCCGGAAAAATTAGAAGTGAATGGAGAAATTCCATTTAAAAAGAAGTATAAATTTTAGAAAAAAATTTTCAATAGTAGTAGGAAATAAATTACAGTTATTTCAAGATGTTTCGGCTATGGATTATTTTTCAATTGATTGGTACTTTATATGAGGTAGAACCGGCGATTTTACAAGAACGAATTCAGGAATTAAGCAATTTGTTGAATGTAAAAGATCAGCTTTACCAGCAGGTCCGGACCCTCTCTCTTGGACAAAAAATGAAAATGGAGTTTATCGCGGCATCTTTAACAAGTCCGGAAATATTATTTTTTTAGACGAGCCTACTATAGGGTTAGATATACAGTCTAAAAAAGATATCAGAACATTTTTAAAGAAAATGAATGAAGAATGTCATACTACTATTATTTTAACGAGTCATGATATGGATGATATTTCGTCTGTTTGTGACGAATTAATCGTCATTGACAAAGGAAAAAAATTATTTTGCAGGAGTCAATGGATGTTATTTTTATCTAAATTTTTCTGATTTTAAATATTTAAAGATAAAAAAATGACATTAGATTTGGTACCAGAGTTATGCTCTGTTAAAGGAGTAGTAGTCATTTCTCAAACAAAATCGGAATGTATACTAAAAAAATACCTAGAGATTTTTGTCTTTGAGACATTAGAATCAATCAATAAGCTTGTAGATATAGAAGATTTTGAAATATCAAATCTTTCTTTAGAAGAAATTATTTTACAAAAACTATTTTTACAAAAAAAGGAGCACAATTGAAAAAAAGAAATGTCTATTATTCTGATATCATTTCGATCTATTTTGAACTATAAATCAAGTGTACTATTGTTAATGTTACAGGCAAGTATACAAATTATGATATCAGTATTTTTTTATGGACGTATATATATCAGAGTAACCAGATAAATATAGCAGGATATGATTTTACCTCAATGGTTCAATACTATTTGGGGACTATAATTTTTTTTCATATTTTGTTTTTTTATCCAGTTGATTGGGAAATCAATGACGATGTTCATTCAGGAAATTTTTTTTAGCATATTAATAAAACCTGTTACTTTTTTTATAAGTATTATTTTTTTGTAAAATGCTTGGAGATAGGCTTGCTCATTTATTATTTATCATCATTCCTGTCATTTTATTCTCCAGTGTTTATTACAAGAATGAGTTATTAACCATTGAAATTCTTATTTTAGGAAGTATTGCAATTATTCTATCTATGGTTCTATGGTTTTTAATATCATGTTGTGTAGGTATGCTTTCTTTTTGGTTAGAAAAATATTTTTTTGTCCTTACTGTTAAAGAAATAGTAATTCAGTTTTTATCAGGAATATTATTGCCTTTTAAGTTTTTCAAATAATTTTCGTCTGTTTTTAGATGTATTACCTTTTAAATACTTAGTATATGAACCGCTTCAGATGTTTAGTAATGATACATATAAATTAATAGACTATTTGAGAATTATTTGTATTCAATTGATTTGGTGCATCATTTTTTTATATTATATCAAGATTCATATTGAGAAAAAGGAGTGGAGCACTTCTCAAATGTGGGAGGATAAAATGTTTAGAATAAAAAGTAATTTTTTTAGGCTACTTCATTTTGGTTTTTAAATCTGATATGAATTTTTCATTTTGACTTCTTTTGTGGTCTATTTTCGTCGATACTGTGGATTGGTTTACCTATTGTATTTTTTTAGATTGATTTTCTTAAACATAGACTCTTTTAATGGTTGGGACTATTATCAAATTTTATTTTTGGTAGGTTCCTACACTATTGTAGATGGAGTTATGATGGGATTGTTAATTAGAAGTATGGGAATTTTAGAATCAGATATTTTTGAGTGGTAACTTGGATCAAATTTTATTGAGGCCGTTTGATACTCAGTTGTTCTATATTTTTTTAGATCATTTAATTTAGTTCAATTCGTGAATACTTTTTTTGGTCTTGCGATCATTTTTTTATAAGTTATGGAAATTTAAATGTACATTTAAATTCATTAAAAAATATTATTTTATATCCTTTCTTTAATGTGTGGTTGTATTATATATTATTCAATTTGGTTTCTAATAACGATTAGTTCATTTTTGGTTCCCAACTAAATTTTCAAAAAGTAGATGTATTTTTTTGAATTATATTGGAATTTCTAAGTATCCATATAATATTTTTTTACAGGTATTAACAGATTGATCACTATGTTATTTGTTCCCAATTTATTAATTGCCAATCCTGCAGTATTAATATTTTTTTAGGGAAAGATACATTGAACCTATTTTTTTCTATCAAATAGTTTTTACAGTTTTTTTGATTATTATCAGTCGTACAATTTTTTTAGAAAAAGGATTGAAAAAAATATGAGAGTGCAGGAAGATAAACAATGTTGTTCAGTTATATGTTTGACTAAAGGAAGTGATTCGCTGTACTTTCGGATATGAGCTTGAAGGTAGAATTGCCGGAGTGAGTTTGAAAAAAAAGTAAGCGAAATTTTTGACCAAAAATTGATCAAGTAAGTTAGAAAAGCCTTTAAATCAAGGGTTTGAGTCCTGTTTTTCGATTCCTGCAGGGAATATGGAAATTGATACAATAGAATGTAGAGAAAGCCTTGGAATAAGCTGTTTCCAAGGCTTTTTAGCTATCTATAGATAGAAGGAAAAAATTGCTAGAGTAGATGATTTTTATTTGGATACTCTTGTTTTGTATAACGTTACACTATATGTTATTTAAGACAGATTGTGTTGAGTATTGAATTATACAAAAAAATTACTAATGGATTAAGACTTTTGCATTTGATTATACTGTAGAGAATATTAGTCAAATAAAATTGTTTTGTTTTTCACTAATGCATTTCTTATTATCATCCCAATAGTTAATACTTTCAAAGCTTCCTTTTTCTTAAATAAAGCGGCAGCCTTTTTTTCTTATTTCATCTTGCATTGGTATTTTTATCAATATCTTTTAGATTCCACCATTTTTGGCTCACCTTCAGCAGATGTGCTTAGTTCACCAGTAAACTGAGTACATAAAAAAGTCATAGAAGACAAATCTCTCATTACCAATTGAATTAGTAAAGCCTGAAATTCCTTTTAATTCAAGATTTAATGCAGTGAGTCCAGTCTCTTCCTTAAGTTCCCGTAATGCAGCTTCAAAAAAACTTTCAGGGAAATTCAACTTTTCCCCGGTGGAATCCAACCAGGAAAAATTATCGTGCTGTCTATTAAGTAATAAAATTTCTTGATTTTTCAAAACGCAAATATTAACCCAGTTTTTGATTTTTTCAGTCATATGATCAACCTCCAACAAGTATTTTTTCATATGCAAGATGATATGTCAAGAACTATGTGCTGTTTATGATTGTGACAAATGTATCTCAGCCAAAGATTGATGATTTTTACGCAATAGCTGATTAACTCTCAGAATAGACTTCAGTAAAGAGCTTTGGAAGAAAAGTGTTGAGAGGTTGGATATAAAAGAAAGTAAGCAAATCAGACTGGCCTTAAAAATGGCATATGGATTGATTTATAGAAGCTAAGGGAGTGTCAATTCGGCACGTCTTTTTTTGCTTCTTCTATGGTATAATAGAAGGTAGATTTATTAATTGGAGTATGAAGAATTTATGATTAAATTAGTAGCAACGGATATGGACGGTACTTTTTTGGATGGTGCCGGTCAATTTGATATGGAGCGTCTGAAAAAGTTGCTCCATTCTTATCAAGAAAAAGGAATCTACTTTGCTGTTGCCTCAGGTCGTGGGCTTTTGTCACTTGAAAAGCATTTTGCGGATGTTAAAGATGAGATTATTTTCATTGCTGAAAATGGGAGTCTGGTTCGTTTCCATGGAGAGGACCTTTATGAAGCAACCATGCCTCGTGATTTTTACCTATCAACATTTGAAAAGCTAAAGACTTCACCTTATTTTGATGAGAAAAAGATGCTCTTGACTGGTAAAGAGGCTTGCTATGTATTAGACACAGTAGATGAAACCTATCTTATGTTTAGTCATCATTACAATGAAAATATCAAAAAAGTAGCCAGTCTTGAAGAGATTACCGATGAGATTTTCAAATTCACAACTAACTTCACTGAAGAAACGGTTGACGCTGGAGAATCTTGGGTCAATGAACATGTTCCTGGGGTCAAGGCTATGACGACAGGCTTTGAATCCATTGATATCGTTTTAGACCATGTTGATAAGGGAGTCGCTATTGTCGAATTGGCTAAGAAATTAAATCTGGATATGGATCAAGTGATGGCCTTTGGTGATAATCTAAATGATCTTCACATGATGCAAGTGGTTGGGCATCCAGTAGCACCTGAAAATGCTCGTCCAGAGATTTTAGAACTTGCTGAAACAGTTATTGGACACCACAAGGACCAATCAGTTATTGCTTATATGGAGGAATTGTAATGGCAGATATTAAATTAATTGCCCTAGACTTAGATGGGACTTTGCTGACGACAGACAAGAAATTGACGGATCGTACCAAGGCAACTTTAAAGGCTGCGCGTAATCAGGGAGTCAAAGTGGTACTGACAACTGGACGTCCCCTCAAGGCCATGGATTTCTTCCTCAAAGAGCTAGGGACAGAGGGTCATGATGATGAATATACCATTACCTTTAATGGAGGCTTGGTTCAGAAAAATACAGGTGAGATTCTCGATAAAACAGTCTTTTCAATCGATGATGTGACACGCATTTATGAAGAAACTGAAAAACTAGGCATTCCTTTAGATGCTATTTCAGAAGGCACCGTTTACCAAATCCAATCAGATCAAGAGAGTCTGTATGCTAAATTTAATCCTGCTCTGACTTTCGTTCCAATTGACTTTGAAGATTTGTCTAGTCAAATGACTTATAATAAATGTGTGACAGCCTTTGCCCAAGAACCACTGGATGCAGCAATTGCTAACATTTCATCAGACTTGTTTAACAATTATGAAATTTTTAAATCTCGCGACATGCTTTTGGAATGGTCACCCAAGAATGTTCATAAGGCTACTGGATTAGCTAAATTGATTGACCACCTAGGAATTGACCGAAGTCAGGTGATGGCTTGTGGAGATGAGGCCAATGACCTTTCTATGATTGAATGGTCAGGACTAGGTGTTGCTATGCAAAAATGCTGTGCCTGAGGTCAAGGAAGTTGCCAATGTAGTCACCCCTATGACCAATGACGAGGAAGCTGTTGCTTGGGCCATTGAAAAAAATATGTACTGAAGGAGAACTAAAGCATGGGATTATTTGACCGTTTATTTGGTAGAAAAGAAGAACCAAAAAAATCGAAGAAGTCGTTAAAGAAGCTTTGGAGAACTTGGATCTGACAGAACCTGGCGAGGAAGTTGAAGCACTTGGAACTGAAGAAGTTGAAGTGAAAAAAATACTGAGGAAATCGACCAAAGTTCAGAAGTTGAGGAAACTTATTCTAAAGAAGCTAGTGAGTCGGAAGAACCAGTAGCAGAAACTACTACAGAAACAGTTGAACCAATAGCAACCCCTCAGGAAGAAGAGACTCAGTTTGAAGAGGAAACTGAATGTCATTGTTGTCAGGAAGAGTCAGAGTCAACAGAAGTTGAAGAAACTGAAGCCAGCTCTCAAGAAGTAGTGGAGTTTGTTGCAGAAGAACCTGAGTCACCAGTCGAAGAAGTACCTTCAAGTGATAGTGGCGAGGAAGAAGCTGATCAAGCTCAATCAGACGAGACGGAAGCAGACACTTCTCAAGAAGTGGAAGAAGATCTAGTAATCGAAGAAACTCCTCAAGTTCAAGAGACTGTACAGGAAAAAAATATGATCGCAGTCTCAAGAAAAACTCGTACAGGGATTTGGGGGCTCGTTTGAATGCCTTCTTTGCTAACTTCCGCTCTGTTGATGAAGAATTCTTCGAAGAATTAGAAGAACTCTTAATCATGAGTGACGTTGGTGTACAGGTAGCGTCAAACTTAACAGAAGAGCTACGTTACGAAGCTAAGCTTGAAAAACGCCAAGAAACCTGATGCCCTCCGTCGTGTCATCATCGAAAAAAATTGGTAGAGTTGTATGAGAAGGATGGACAATACAATGAAAGCATTAATTTCCAAGATGGTTTGACAGTTATGCTCTTTTGTAGGTGTCAATGGAGTCGGCAAAAACAACTTCAATCGGTAAATTGGCACACCGCTACAAGCAAGCTGGCAAGAAAGTCATGCTGGTTGCTGCAGATACCTTCCGTGCTGGTGCAGTTGCTCAGTTAGCGGAATGGGGTCGCCGTGTAGATGTTCCTGTGGTTACTGGGCCTGAAAAAGCTGATCCTGCCAGTGTGGTCTTTGATGGGATGGAACGAGCAGTAGCAGAAGGTGTTGACATTCTCATGATTGATACAGCTGGCCGTTTACAAAAACAAGGAAAAACTTGATGGCGGAGTTGGAAAAAAATTGGTCGTATCATTAAACGTGTCGTGCCAGAAGCTCCGCATGAAACCTTCCTAGCTCTAGATGCCTCAACAGGACAAAACGCTCTTGTACAAGCCAAAGAGTTTTCAAAAAAATTACGCCTGTTACAGGAATTGTTTTAACCAAAATTGATGGAACTGCCCGAGGTGGTGTCGTTCTTGCTATCCGTGAAGAACTCAATATCCCTGTTAAGTTGATTGGATTTGGTGAAAAAAATCGATGATATTGGTGAGTTTAACTCTGAGAACTTTATGAAGGGCCTTCTAGAAGGTTTGATATAAAAGAAAATCCTGCAAGAATTCTTGCAGGATATTTTTTTCTATTCTAAGCGACCATCTTTACGATAGGCGATATCTGGTTGCCAAGTCCACTCAGCACCGTATTTTTTTCAAGGAGTTCAAAGCTAGCTTGAGGCCCCATAGTACCAGCCTTGTAGTCATGGAGTGGAGCACCGTTTTCAGCCCAAAGCTTTTCAATACGGTCAATCAATTTCCATGAGGCACTCACTTCATCCCAATGGCTAAAGTTAGTTGAATTATTGTTCAAAACATCATAGATCAGTTTTTCATATGGATCTGGCGAAGCACCTGTTGCAGTTGCATCTGTTCGATAGTCAAGAGAATTTGGCGCAAGGCTAAACTCTTCCCCTACCTTTTTACCGTTAAGACTGAGAGAGAATCCTTCAGTTGGTTGGATATAGATGGTAAGCACGTTTGGTGCTAGAGGCTCTCCGAAAATGGAATCCATTTGCTTGAAGACAATGTTCACGTGTGTTCCTTTTTCAGTGAGGCGTTTACCTGTACGGAAGAAGAAAGGTACATCACGGAAGCGATCAGTATTTACAAAGAAAGCACCTGAAGCAAAGGTTTCTGTCATAGATTCAGGGTTAACATTTGGTTCACTACGGTAAGAGATGTATTTCATGCCATCAACTTTACCAGAACGATATTGACCACGGATGAATTGCTCTTTGAGTTCCTCATCTGTAGGGTGGTAAAGGTTCTTGAAGACCTTGATTTTCTCTGCGCGAATGTCATCCTTTGTAAAGCTTGCTGGCTTGTCCATAGCAAGGAGTGACAGAAGTTGGAGGGTATGGTTTTGAACCATGTCTCGTAGGGCACCAGATTCATCATAGTAGCCACCACGTTCTTCAACACCTAGACGCTCTGCAAAGGTAATCTGTACGTTATCGATGTGCTCACGATTCCAAACATTTTCAAAAATCATATTAGCAAAGCGAATGGCAAAAATACTTTGAATCATTTCCTTACCGAGATAGTGGTCGATACGATAGATTTGCTCTTCGTTAAAAGTAGCTAGGAGTTCTTCGTTTAGTTTGCTTGCAGTCTCATAGTCTGTTCCAAAAGGTTTCTCAACGATCAAACGTTCAAAGCCTTTACCATCAACAATCTGCTCTGATTTTAGGTGTTTAGCGATGGTACCAAAGAACTGAGGTGCCATTGAGAGGAAGAAGAGCTTGTTGTGCTCAGTCTGATATTTTTCGTTTAACTCAGCTTGAAGCTTGCGTAGTTCGATGTAGTGCTCAGTATCATTAACATCGTGACTTTGATAGTAAATGACTCGCAAATGCTTGAGCTTCTTCCACACTGTCTGCCAAGTCTAAAATAGATTCGACAACGACAGATTCAAAATACTCCTTACTCCAAGGTCTACGAGCAGTTCCAATAACAGCAAAATGATCAGAAAGATTACCTGATTTATAAAGTCTAAAAAGTGAAGGGTAGAGCTTACGTTTGGCCAAATCCCCACTTGCACCGAAAATTGTAACAATAACTTTTGATGACATCTAGCTACCTAATTTCTATTTTGTTTCCTAGTTAAACTAGGCATGAGGAGTCCCCATTTTTCATATCCTTTATTTTATCATAATTTTCTAAAAAATCCAAAAATCCAATACGTCTATATTAAGAGTCTGAGCCAAAACTTAATTTCATACTCTTCGAAAATCTCTTCAAACCACGTCAGCGTCGCCTTACCGTATATATGTTACTGACTACGTCAGTTCCATCTACAACCTCAAAACAGTGTTTTGAGCTGACTACGTCAGTTCCATCTACAACCTCAAAACAGTGTTTTTGAGCTGACTACGTCAGTTCCATCTACAACCTCAAAACAGTGTTTTGAGCTGACTACGTCAGTTCCATCTACAACCTCAAAACAGTGTTTTGAGCTGACTACGTCAGTTCCATCTACAACCTCAAAACAGTGTTTTGAGCTGACTACGTCAGTTCCATCTACAACCTCAAAACAGTGTTTTGAGCTGACTTCATCAGTTCTATCCACAACCTCAAAGCAGTGCTTTGAGCAACCTGCGGCTAGCTTCCTAGTTTGCTCTTTGATTTTCATTGAGTATCAGGAGCAACCGAAGTAAATTTTCCCACAATAAAACGCAAAATATCAAGTTTTTTATACCTGATACAATGCGTTTTTTGATTATAAAGACTTTTTGCCTAACTTCTTCTAGGCGTTTAGAACCTTGTCTAAGAATTCTTTAAGACGCGGATGTTGTGGGTTATCAAAGATTTGGTCAGGTGTACCGTCCTCAAGAAATTCACCGTCAGCAGTAAAGATAACTCGATTGGCAACCTTGCGGGCGAATCCCATTTCGTGGGTTACAATGATCATAGTCATGCCTTGTTCGGCCAATTCCTTCATAACGTTAAGAACGTCGCCGACCATCTCAGGGTCAAGGGCAGAAGTTGGTTCGTCAAAGAGCATGATATCAGGGTTCATGGCTAGACCGCGAGCGATAGCCACACGCTGTTTTTGACCACCTGATAGGCTTTCAGGATTTGCATTAGCCTTATCAGCCAATCCAACTTTTTCAAGGAGTTCCATTCCCAATTTTTCAGCTTCGGCCTTAGTCATCAACTTATGTTCTACTGGTGCGAAAGTGATATTTTCCAATACCGTCATGTGCGGGAAAAGATTGAAGTGCTGGAACACCATTCCGATATTTTCACGAACGTGGTCCACATTGGTTGCTTTATCCGTCAAATCATAACCATTAACTGTGATATGACCTTTTGTACCTTCTTCAAGGAGATTCAAGCTACGCAAGAAAGTTGATTTACCTGAACCAGAAGGTCCAATGATACAAACAACATCTCCTTCATAGAATTTTGCTGAGATTCCTTTGAGGACTTTGTTTTTACCATATTGTTTATGTAAATTATCGACATCGATTTTTAATTTAGCCATTATTGAATCCTCTTTTCTAAGCGTTTTGCAAGTCTAGTAAGAAGAGTGATAATCACAAGATAGAAGACTGCGAGAATTGCATACATTTTGAAACTTTGGTAGTTACGAGCAATGATAATCTTACCAGTCTGGAAGAGTTCGACCAAACCGATTGCAGATACGATAGTTGTATCTTTAAGTGCGATAACAAATTGGTTGACGAAGTTTGGAAGCATAAGTTTGGTTGCTTGTGGCAAGACAATCTTACGCATGGTTTTACTGTATGAGATACCAAGGCTTCGACTAGCTTCCATTTGTCCGATAGGAACAGCCTTAATACCACCACGTACAATTTCAGCGATATAAGCGGCTGAGTTTAGGGAAAGGGCGATTGTACCAGCGACAAAGTCATTGATTGGACTCTGTTGGCCTGTAAGGGATTCGATAAAGTTAGGAACTCCCCAGAAGATAAAGGCAGCAAGAATCATCAATGGAATACCACGAATCACATCGACAAAGATTTCTGAAATAAGACGAAGTGATTTATAAGGACTAACGCTAAACATACCAAAGATAATCCCGATAACAATCGCAATTGCAAAGGAAATCAAAGCTAGAGAAAGGGTAATTCCAAGTCCACTTAGGAGTTGTTTGTAGTTGTTTTTCAACAAGCCCAAGATAGTAGTTTCGTCAACAGTTGATGATTCACTTGTTGAATCAGTTGCAAGATATTTATCAAGAATCTTTTGGAACTCTCCACTTGCTTTAAGATTTGCAAGACCGTTGTTGAACATTTCAATCAATTCAGGATTGCTTCCCTTTTTAACTGCAAAAGCAGTTTCACCAATTGGAGTACCTTCGATTGGTGTTTTTAATTTTTGCCCTTGGCTGATAGAGTATTTAAGAACTGGTTCGTCATCCATCACAGCGTCAATTGAACCTGTGTTCAAGCTGTCATACATAGATGAACCGTCTGCAAAGGTTTTAATTTTATAACCATATTTGCTTTGATTTTCAGTTAGGAAGGTTTGAGAAGCAGTACCGTTTTTAACACCAACGGTTTTACCCTTCAAATCTTCATAAGAAGAAATGGTACTTGATTCCTTAACTCCAAGAATAGTATTAGCTGTATAGTAAGAATCAGAGAAATCAAAGGTTTCTTTACGAGCATCTGTAACAGACATACCAGCAATCATACCATCAGCTTGACCAGATTGAACTGCGTTAATAGCAGCGTCAAAACCTGGGTTGGTGATTTCAATTTCAAAACCTTGGTCTTCGGCACTAGCCTTGATCAAGTCCATATCAATACCAGTGTACTGGTTGCTTGAGTTTTGGAAAACAAATGGTGCAAATGAAGAATCACTTGCGATAACGTATTTTGATTTGACTGGAGTAGCTTTTTGCCCTGCGCTTGTAGTAGAAGTGAGAGAAGTCACTTGTGAACTAGTTTTAGAGGAACTTGTCCATTTATTGATAATTTTGTCCAAGCTACCGTCTTTTTTTCATCTGAGCCAAAGCTTCGTTAAATTCTGTAACTAGGTATTCGTACTTGCTACCTTTTTTAACTCCAAAAGCAAAGCTTCCAACGGCTTCTCCGTCCATGTTGATACTGAGATCTTTCCCTTGGTTAATAGCGTATTCGATAACTGGTTTGTCATCCATGATGGCATTTACAGCACCTGTACTTAGACTGTTATTCATCAAATCACCAGTATCAAAGGTTTTAATAGTGAAACCATATTTATCTTTGATGCTTTCTAGGAAACGTTGTGCGGCAGTACCGTTTTTAACACCAACAGTTTTACCACTGAGTTCTTCATACTTAGTGATTTTGTTAGACTTAGTCGTTGCGATGACAACTTTTTGTATCATAGTATGTATCAGACATGGTAAAGACGTTTTCACGTTCTTTGGTTTTTGTCATACCGGCCATGATTGCATCTGCTTGCCCTGCTTGGACCGCATTGACAGCAGCATCAAAGCCTGGATAAGACATTTGGATATTCCATCCTTTTTATCTCAGCGACTTTATTGATAATGTCGACATCAATTCCTTTATAAGTCTGGTCTGTATCTTTAAACTCAAAGGGTGCATAAGCTGTATCACTAACAATCTTGATAGTGTCCGCATTAGCATAGCCTAAAGAGAATAAGGGAAATAAAAATAATAAAAATGCAAGGATTTTTTTCTTCATGTTTAGTCTCCTTTTTAGAATATTTACCCATTATAGCAGAAAAATAAAAAAAGTTGGCAAATATTTAGTGTTTTGATGTAAGAAAATGTGACATGAAGTTTCTTGTAATACTGATTTTTTTGATGTAAAAATTAAAAAAGAAGCCGAACGCATATTGAAGAGTTCGGCTTGTTCTATATAATGGGAATGATTAGTTTGACTTGTGCACCATTATTACTATTTTCTAAGTGCATAGTTCCATTATGAAGTTTCATGACGCGTTTGACGAAAGATAAACCAAGTCCATAGTGGCTCTCTTGAGAGGGGGTTCTTGCTTGGTCATCTTTATAGAAAAAGATTTCAGCATTTTGTAATATTTTTTTGAAAAAAACTAGATTGGTTATTCCATATAGTTAGAACTAATTGACTATTTACTTGTGAAATTGTTAGGTGGATTTGTGCATCATCTTCTTTTTGATGTTGTATAGCATTGTTAATAATATTTGTAATTGCTCGGAAAAAAATAGATTGGAATGAATTGCAATTTGTGTCGATGGATTTATTGTGTTTGTAAAAACAAAGTGTGTATTTTTAGGAACTAAAGGTGTGATATGTTCCTTTAATTGACGAGTTAATTGTTGAATTGATATCTTTTCAAGTTGAATATCTTGGTCATAAAAAGTTTTGGAGTATTGGATGAAGTGATTAAAATAATCGTTTAACTGAATACTTGCTTGCTCCAGATCTTTTAGACATTCCATTACTTGGGGTGTTTGTTTGGTAGATTGTAGGAATTCAGCATTTCCTCTTATGACAGTTAGAGGAGTTCGAAGATCATGGGCAGCGCTAGATACTTGAAACATGAGTTCTTTTTTTGTTCTTTTTTTCATTTTCAATCCTATTTTTTTATATCGGATTGCATTTTTTTCTATTAGATCATTTGTTTCAATAAATTCTTTAATCTGCAAATGGTGATTTTTCATTTTTTTGTGAAATATAAACCACTATGATAAACCATGTTCATTTCTTTTTTTGAATCTTGGTTAATAATTGTCTAATATTTGTCACAATGATAAGAATTAAAATGATGCAAAGATAAATCCAAGAACTAACGCTAAAAAATAAAGCAAAGAGATTGGCATTTTTCTCATTGATTCCAGATACAGAAGATAGAAGAGCTGGAACTATGTAGAAAAGTATAAGACATAGAAGAAATTGCCTAATGATTTTAAGGTATGTATGCTGAATGAGTTGTTTGATTGTCATTTCTTTTTGCCATTTGTATCCTCCTCCCCAAACCGTTTTGATAGGATCAATTTGATGAGCCTTAAATTTTTGTCTGATTTGATAGATGTATTCGGTGATTGAACGTAGCTGTACATCAGAGCTTACAGGATAGAGGTAATCGTAAAGTTCCTCTGCGCTAAATATTCGGTTCTCATTTTTAGCTAAAAGATAAAGTAAATCAAATTCTCGCTTAGTTAGAGAGATGCTCTTTGATTGATAATAAACTTCTTGACTATCTCGATAAAAAGTTATATCTGAAATCAATTCTTCTTTAGAGGTTTGGTACAATCTTTCCTCTCTCCGAAGATGCATTTGAATTCTTGCAATCAGTTCCTTAATGCTAAATGGTTTTGTGATGTAATCATCTGCTCCAGCTTGTATTCCTTTTTAGTAAATCTTCTTCAAAAATCTTTGGCAGTTAGAAACAGGATTGGAGTCGTAATTTGTGAACGAATGGAGCGACAAATCTCTAAACCAGAAATAGGCATCATGACGTCAAGTAAAATCAGATCGAACCCAGTAAAGTCACAAATATCGATCTCTTCTATATTTGACCGAGTTTCTACGTTAAAGTTGTTTGCTTCTAATGCATTCCCTATTAATCGTAAGATTTTTTTCATCATCGTCAATTGCTAAAATTTTTATACTTCATAATCCCTCCAATTACTTGTGTATATTATAGCAAACATAGAAAGTAATTTGTTAGAAATGAAAAAAATAATTATAAAAAATGTTTATTCTGATTTTTTTCCTGATATTCTCCTGATATACTTGCTCCAAGTGAAGGTCAAATTTCACAAAAAGTCAGAAGGGAAAAAAGAATGAATGATAACAATTCAAAATCTACATAAGGAATATAATAAAATTGTCCTACAAAATGTAACTTTCAAAGCTAAGAAAGGTGAGGTAACTGGATTGATTGGACCAAATGGTTCAGGGAAATCGACTTTAATCAGAATTTTACTTGGTTTAGAAAATAGTCAGACGGGAATGGCATTGATCAATGGAAAAAAATACTCTCAATTGGGAGATAATCCTTTTTGTGTTGTTGGATCATTCCTCGACAGTTGCCAACCTTATTCAACAAGAACAGGATTCCAGCATCTTCGGTGGATTGGCTTGGCTTGTGGTGTTGACAGAAATAGGTGCAACGAATGTTTAGACTTGGTGGGGTTAAGTGAAGCTAAAAATAAAAAAGTAAAAGACTATTCATTAGGGATGAAGCAACGTCTTGGGTTAGCAACAGCCTTATTAGCAAATCCTGACATTTTAATTTTAGATGAGCCAATCAATGGACTAGATCCTGAAGGAATACGCTGGGTACGTAATTTTTTACAATCTTTTGTCAGTGAAGGTAAAACTGTCTTAATGACAAGTCATTATATGAGTGAGTTAGAATTAACTGTAGATCATTTGGTCGGTATTTCTAATGGGAAGATTGTTATTGATGGTCCTACCAAAGACATTTTGAAACAGTTTGGATCTTTTGAGGAAGCATATTTTAAGGCGCTCGAAGGGAAAGAAGGTGAATAATATGTTAAAGCGTTCCTTTTTTAGTGACCTTTATAAATATAGTAGTTTACCTACTTTTAAATTTACTTTTTTTCTTATTTTGGGAGTCAGCATATTTTTTACAATTCAAAATATCCAGGTGATAAATGCCTTAGTAGAAGGAAATGGCCAAGCAGTTAACCTTGATCCGTCTATGTTATCATCGAATCCAGTCTATACAGTCAGGGATGCTCTCTTATCTTCACCCTACCAAGCAAGTGTTATTTTCTTGCCAATCTTGGTTTCACTTGTTTATTCAACCCATTATCAATTTGGAGATGATTATTTTAGCCAATTATTGATTCCTAGCTGGAAAGTTCGTCTTACTGGTTTTATTGCAAGTTCGATTGTCTTATCGTTACTTGCTACTGTAATATTTTCGATAGTAAATGCTGTTATCTTACTCATTTTTCTAGATTCAACTTTAAAGAACTATTTAGAATTAACATTGTTCTTAGATGTCACGGTAAGAGTTATGATATTTGCAATCGTTCTTAATTTACTGGCTTTACTTTTCGTAATAGTAACGAAAAAATCAATGACTTCATTAATTGCAGATGTTTTATTATTAGTAATTACTTTATCAGGTGTTCTAAGAGGACTTTCTTCTAACATAGAGAATCTATTACCTTTGATTGGAGCAAAGGCATTTGCTTTTGGCCGAGTTGAAGGGACTCAAACGAGTCAATTCTATGGATTTACTCTTTTAGTAGTTGAAGGCATCTTGTTCTTGGTATTAATAATTGTTGTGGAAAAGATTCGAATGGGGAGGAAGAATGGCAAGTCTATTTAGAAGTCTTATCGTCAAAAAATATAGTTTAAAACCCGTAAAGTATCAGATAGCTATACAGTCGCTTCTGATAGGTTTTGTGTGCCTACTAAGTGTGTTACCAGTTGCAATCAATGGTACAATTTTAAATTTATCTTTAAAGCAAGCTCTTGTTTTTGCATCAATGCTCTCTGTTGCTATAGGGTGTGTTAATGCATTTGTAGACTTACAATCACACGAATCAAAACTAGTTTATTTGGTTAGTGGAAAAAGGATCTTAAGTTCAATGAGGATCCTGTTCGTAGAGTTATGTGATGTAGTACTACAATCAACTTTATATTTCATTGTACTGCATATATGGTTCCATTTTTTTAGTAGCGAAAATGGTGTCAGTTTAGCAGTTTTCAGTTTCTATTTGATTGGCTCCATCCAATACTTTTTAGTTTCTTATTTTTTAAGTTATTTTTTTAAAAGTCCAATGAGTAGTTTAGCAATTTTGTTGCTATTTCCTATTTTGTTACAACCGTTCATAGAAAGAGTAGCGGAACCAATGACTAGTTATCTATTTTATAATATTATTACGGATACAATACTAGGGAGAGCATCCTACTTGGAACTCTGTGTTTACCCTATAGAATTGGTGTTTTCACTTGGAGCCACTCTTTACCTTTTGATAAGAAATCAAGAAGTTCAGTAGTAAATAAAAATGATACTAATGAGCAAACCATGCTAATTTTTGTAAATCAATGACGTTGATGTTTATAACGTATTGCATTGTTTCAAATAAAAGACAAGACTTTCGAAGTAATATCGAGAGTCTTGTTTAGTCTTCACTTCTAATATGAGTCTATTTAATTATATTGTCATTTAAACATGTACTGATTTACGGGATTATTTTGTTAAATCTTGTATTTCCCTTTTATTCCCCAACTCAGAGAATTCTGGTGATTTATGGTAAAATAAGGTCTATATATGTGAGGACAAAGAGATGATCAATAGAATTACAGACAACAAATTTAAACTTGTATCCAAATACCAACCATCTGGCGACCAACCGCAGGCTATTGAGCAGTTGGTAGATAATATCGAGGGTGGAGAAAAGGCTCAAATCCTGATGGGGGCGACTGGTACAGGGAAAACCTATACCATGAGTCAGGTGATTTCCAAAGTTAATAAACCAACCCTAGTCATCGCCCACAATAAGACCCTAGCAGGCCAGCTCTACGGGGAGTTTAAGGAATTTTTCCCCGAGAATGCCGTCGAGTACTTCGTGTCCTATTACGATTACTATCAGCCAGAAGCCTACGTGCCATCGAGCGATACCTACATCGAAAAAGATAGTTCAGTCAACGATGAGATTGATAAACTTCGTCACTCCGCTACATCAGCGCTCTTGGAGCGTAACGATGTCATCGTTGTAGCATCTGTATCTTGTATTTATGGTTTGGGTTCTCCTAAGGAATATGCTGATAGTGTGGTCAGTCTGCGCCCAGGACTTGAAATTTCTCGTGATAAACTGCTTAATGAATTGGTCGACATTCAATTTGAGCGTAACGACATTGATTTCCAGCGGGGAAGATTTCGTGTGCGTGGGGATGTGGTGGAGATTTTCCCAGCATCTCGTGACGAGCATGCCTTTCGAGTAGAGTTCTTTGGTGATGAGATTGATCGTATTCGTGAAGTCGAAGCTCTTACGGGGCAAGTTCTGGGCGAAGTGGATCATTTGGCTATTTTCCCAGCGACTCACTTTGTGACCAATGATGACCACATGGAAGTAGCTATTGCTAAGATTCAGGCGGAGTTGGAGGAGCAGTTAGCTATCTTTGAAAAAGAAGGCAAACTCCTCGAAGCGCAACGCTTGAAACAACGGACAGAGTACGATATCGAGATGCTACGTGAGATGGGTTATACCAATGGTGTCGAAAACTACTCACGTCACATGGATGGACGAAGCGAAGGAGAGCCACCGTACACCCTTCTTGATTTCTTCCCGGATGATTTTTTGATTATGATAGATGAAAGCCACATGACCATGGGCAAATCAAGGGAATGTACAATGGTGACCGTTCGCGTAAGGAAATGTTGGTTAACTACGGGTTCCGTTTGCCGTCTGCCTTGGACAACCGTCCCCTTCGTCGTGAAGAGTTTGAAAGTCATGTTCATCAGATTGTCTACGTTTCAGCGACGCCAGGTGATTACGAGATGGAACAAACAGACACTGTGATTGAGCAAATCATCCGTCCAACTGGTCTTTTGGATCCAGAAGTGGAAGTTCGCCCAACAATGGGACAGATTGATGATCTTTTGGGTGAAATCAATGCCCGTGTTGAAAAGAATGAACGTACCTTTATTACTACTTTGACCAAGAAAATGGCAGAAGACTTGACGGATTACTTCAAGGAAATGGGGATCAAGGTCAAGTACATGCACTCGGATATCAAGACTTTAGAGCGGACAGAGATTATCCGAGATTTACGATTAGGAGTTTTTGATGTCTTAGTCGGGATTAACCTCCTTCGTGAAGGGATTGACGTACCTGAAGTAAGTTTGGTTGCCATTCTTGATGCTGATAAGGAAGGCTTTCTCCGTAACGAACGTGGTCTTATCCAAACCATCGGTCGTGCAGCCCGTAATAGTGAAGGGCATGTCATCATGTATGCTGATACTATGACTCAGTCTATGCAAAAAGCCATCGATGAAACAGCTCGTCGTCGTAAGATTCAGATGGCCTATAATGAAGAACACGGCATCGTCCCACAAACTATTAAGAAGGAAATCCGTGACCTTATCTCTGTCACAAAAACTGTGGCTAAAGAAGAGGACAAGGAAGTTGATATCAATAGCCTCAATAAACAAGAACGCAAAGAACTAGTCAAGAAACTGGAAAAACAAATGCAAGAAGCCGTCGAAGTGCTTGATTTCGAGTTAGCTGCTCAAATCCGTGACATGATGTTGGAAGTCAAGGCTTTGGGGTAGGTTTTAGAAGGAGATGAAATGGAAAAGTTAAATTATTTTACAGGTGAATTAAGTGTATCCGGATTAAATAATCATTTTAATTCCTTGGATGAAATTAAAATGAAATATGAACTTGAAAAATTTTTATTAATCAATATTTGGAGTTATCTAAAGAAGAACAATTAAAATATGTTAAACCTTTTCTTGAAGTTTGTAGAACTTTTGAAGAGAAAATTGATAATACTATTCAAAAAAATGTTTTAGAGACCTTAAATGAAATACTATCAAATAATTTACTATTATATAGCTGGTATGATTTTTTTAATTATTTGACTATTCTTTATTATTATATACTTCGATCAAAAAGAATATGAAGAATATTCTAAATTGATTGAAAAAGAGAGTTATTTCTTTTACTATTCTTAATCTAGTAATAAATAATAATTTTTGAGAAGAAAGAAAAATATTTATTCGGACATACTTTCGGTTTTTGTTAAATTATTTGATCAGAACACTTTACCAGAAGAAAAAAAGAATTTTGTTAAAGAGTGAGTTAGAATCATTTATCAACTTTTTTTATTCGAAAAATAAAGGTTTTGAATATATTATATATTGGTATTTAAGATTAGATGATCTTGTTCCAATTTTTTTCAATTTGAACACTTAAAGACAATTAATAACTATTATATGGAGAACCCTCAATCTGATTATGTTGGGAAATATTTGGATTTTTGTGCTAAGACATTTTGATGACGTAATTAAAAAAATTCGATTGATGTTGTTCGAAAGATAGCAGAAGAAAAATGATTCGGATATCATCCGCAACCAAGCTATTAAGTTAATTGAGGAGTATGATAATGATTATTTAAATGAGAAAAAGTGATCCAGAATCTATCTCGTCATTAGATGCTGAACAACTTTTAGAACAAGCGGATAAGATTATATACTATATACGTTCTAAATTGACTGTTGATGCAACTGAGTTGAAAAAAATAGGTTCTTTTGGACATTATACTAAGATTGACACTTTAACAAAGTTTCTTATAAAAAGCAGACTGGAAAAAAATGAAAATAATTCTAAAACTAAACCTCCATTTTTTTACGACTGACCAATCTAAAACAGTTAAATGACCCAATGGAAGGAAGAGTAATATATGATTATTTGGGTATAGATAATACTTTTTTTCCAACAATATCAAACTTCCAATGTTTTTATATCTTCTCTAACCACGGTATCTGATAGTTTACCTATGTGGAAAGAATACGCAGATTCATCTCAGGGAGCATTTCTTGAATATGATCTGTCTTATCTTGAAGATATAGTTGCTCATAAATCGATAGAGTTTGTTAAAGTTCATTATTTAGATTTAATGTCAGAGAATAAAGATGAAACAGATGTTAGTAAATCTCTTGATAAATTAAAACAGCTATTTGAAAAAAATTGCAAGAGGTGGAAGCTGAAAAAAAGAATTAATAAGTTTTTGCTGAGAAATTGAAGAAGATTTCTTACCTTTTTTTAAAGTCAAAGACTATGAGTATGAAATGGAGTATCGTATTTTTAATTAATTTAGATGATACTGCTATTCAAAAAAATTATTAATAGAGATGGTAATGATTTATCAAATGAGAATTTTTTTGAAAAAAAGAAGAGATTGGGTTAGAAGTTTTTGATAAAGTTAACTATAATGATTTTAGGAAGTATATTGTATTAAGTCCGAAAGATAATGGTAGATATGATTTATTTGTATACATCAATCTACTACCTTTGAAATACTCAAAAAGTAATTCTGGGTCCAAAGGTTACGGATGCAGACTATATTGCTCCTTATCTAAAACTTGCTAATCCTGAAATAGAGATTGAAAGTTCAAAAAAATTCCTTATCGGGGAGTTTAGAGATTTACATTTTTTTAAAAATTTTGTTGAAGAATGAGTAATTCCACTCTTGAGTAAAAAAATGAAAAAGAACAAAAGAAAGTCAAATACAAAAAAAGAATCTATCAAGTAAAGAAAGTTTTCAGCTTTGGATGAATTCTCATAAATTTTTAGGATTCTTCTTGATCCTCAGTCTTATCCTAGCAATAGGACTAAGTTTGAATCTAATTTTTGAAAGTCTTCCTATTCCGTCACCCTACAGAGATATTAACTATAGTTTTTCCAATATATATAAATCTTTTTTTGTCTGGTGTATCGATTATTTGACTATTGGTTCCTAGACTTGTCTAAGACAAGGATGACAATAAAAAGATATGCAGATTTATTTATTTATCTTAATAGTATCGGTTTAGTAGTCCATCTCTTTATTGGAATTGGCGGGAAAAAAATAGTAAAGGAATTTTTGCTGTCTCTCTTGTCCCTAGATCACCGTTACATTTGGTTTCCAATAGCAACTTATCTGATCTTTTTCAGTTTGGCATGTATTATAACTATAGCGATGAAATATATTGAAAAGAAAAGGAGTCAATCATGATGAAACATCTAACTGTATTTAGGTTTATTTATCTTTTGTGCCTAGTATTTGTACTGATTCATTTTATCTTAGGCCTCTTTGGTTTAGCCTTTACACCAATCTTGTGGAATCTCTGGTTCTTTGGTCTTTGTTTAACCCTATTTATCCATCCGTGGACTATCTTCTATAAATCTAGAATCTTTCAATGGCATCATCTGATTTTTCAGACTCTCAGCGGCTTCATTGCTCTTTTGATCTGGTTCATGACATTTTTCTTCTTTTCCATGGTTCCAGATTCATCTATGCCAATCAATATAGACTATCAGGTGAATAGTAAAGAAAAGGAAATTAGAATCATTAGAGGATCCTTGCTCCATGAAATTCATGAATATCATGACTTGATTAATCCTTTGATTATGAAGTCTAAAGTTAAGTATGTAGAAAATTAAACATTAGAAAGTGAGTCTATGTATGTCTCGTGCACAATTAACCATTCTAACCAATATTTGCCTAATTGAAGATCTTGAAAAGCAGCGCGTGGTTATGCAGTATCGATCGCCTGAAACCAACCGCTGGTCTGGCTATGCTTTCCCAGGAGGTCATGTTGAAAATGGAGAAGCTTTCGCTGAATCTGTCATTCGTGAGATATACGAGGAGACAGGTCTGACGATTAAAAATCCTCAACTGGTCGGTATAAAAAATTGGCCTTTAGATTCGGGTGAACGCTATATTGTCTTTTGTTATAAAGCGACTGAGTTCACCGGTACTCTCCAATCATCTGAAGAAGGAGAAGTGTCCTGGGTGCAAAAAGACCAGATTCCAAATTTGGATCTGGCCTATGATATGTTACCCTTGATGGAGATGATGGAAGCTCCTGATAAGTCAGAATTTTTCTATCGTCACCGTACAGAAGATGGATGGGAAAAGAAGACTTTCTAATCTTTAATTAAATAACCTAGCTGGTCCAAGGCCTTCTCGATATAGAGAAGGTCTTGTTCGTTTTCAGCTTCGACTAGGTGATAATGGACGCCATCTGTTAATTCAGAAAGTGGTCTAAAATCAGACCGTTCGACTTGCTCTAAAAATGCTGAACGTCCCGGCGACAAGAGAGTTTCAGCAAGGTTTCAATTTCTCCGTAGACAGGATGATCAATCAAGGTATTCTGAACACGTCCCCCATTATCGACGATAGCTAGAAGTTCTTGACCTATTTCTTCCATTTCGTGCTTGACTTTAAACAGTTTGTGAACATAAGGATTGGTTTTATTTTCTTTATAAATATAGCCACGATTGGTTGATAAGATCGGAGCACCATCAGCACGTAGAACAGCAATGTCCTGAACGATAATCTGGCGGGTTACATGAAAACGGTCTGCTAAAGTTTGACCATTTAGAGGTTTTTGAGACTCCTTTAACAGTTGTAAAAGTGCTTCTTTTCGATTTTTTGTCATATTCTTCTCTCTAAACGCTTAACGGCGTTTTCTCAATGCTTTATAAACAGCCAATGCTAAGTAATAGTCTACCATACTATGGATGATAGTACCAAATCCAACTAATACAAACAAGACATAGAACATATTTTTTAAGTCAGTTCCAGTACTAGCATAAAAAATCACACAAGCCAAAACTTCAGCAATAGCATGAACCAAACCAAGGACAAAGTTAAAAATCAATGAAGATTTCTTATTGTCCAAGGTTTGAGGATGTTTTTGAAGATAGAAAGCACCCAGACTTCCAAAAAAGATATGGGAAAATGCGCGAAGTACGATAACAATCGGATACCCAGCCATGAGAAATCCTAAACTAGAAGCTATAATAACAAAGATAGCCATCCATGGCGAGAGAAACATAGCGATAAAAATAGCAACGTGACTTCCTAAAGTGTAGGAAGCGGGAGGAATGACAATTTTAAAGGGCATGACCAAAGGAATCAAAATAGCGATAGCTGTCAGCAATGCGGTCAAGGTCATGAATTGTGTTTTCTTTTGTGTATTCATAATAACTCCTTTTTATCTGTATATACAGTTGTATAGTACAATAAAAAAATCAAACAAGTCAAGAAACAAAATTGATTTTTTTGATGAGATTATCTATAAATGAGGTTAAAGAATAAATAAAAAAATTTTTTTAAAAAAATAAGCAAAAAAACTCTTGCACTAATCAAAGTAGTATGTTATACTTAATAACGGTTTGAAAAAACTGCCTAAGACAGTAGGGGAGCTCGACTCATAAATATCCTACCGAGGACAAAACGTATCATGTAAAAAGAAGCGTATTGTACTTTCGTGTCTAGGTTTGGGCGCGTTTTTCTTTTTGGAAAAAAATTCCCCAAGCAAAAATAATTACGGAGGTGAACACACTAATGAGTGAAGCAATTATTGCTAAAAAAGCGGAACTAGTTGACGTAGTAGCTGAAAAAATGAAAGCTGCTGCATCAATCGTCGTTGTAGACGCTCGTGGTTTGACAGTTGAACAAGATACAGTTCTTCGTCGTGAGCTTCGTGGAAGCGAAGTTGAGTATAAAGTTATTAAAAAACTCAATCTTACGTCGTGCAGCTGAAAAAAAGCTGGACTTGCAGAACTTGCATCTGTATTTGTTGGACCATCTGCTGTAGCATTTTCTAACGAAGATGTTATCGCTCCAGCGAAAAATCTTGAACGACTTTTGCTAAAAAAACGCTGACGCACTTGAAATCAAAGGTGGTGCAATCGAAGGCGCTGTCGCATCAAAAGAAGAAATCGTTGCTCTTGCAACTCTTCCAAACCGCGAAGGACTTCTTTCTATGCTCCTTTCTGTACTTCAAGCGCCAGTGCGCAACGTTGCTCTTGCAGTCAAAGCGGTTGCAGACAACAAAGAAGACGCAGCTTAATCTTAAGCTACGCAGCGTAGCCTAGCTACAAAAATATAAACATAAAATATAAACTTATTTGGAGGAAATAACAATGGCATTGAACATTGAAAACATTATTGCTGAAATTAAAGAAGCTTCAATCCTTGAATTGAACGACCTTGTAAAAGCTATCGAAGAAGAATTTGGTGTAACTGCAGCTGCTCCTGTAGCTGTAGCTGCTGCTGGTGGTGCTGAAGAAGCTGCTAAAGATTCATTTGACGTTGAATTGACAGCTGCAGGCGACAAGAAAGTCGGCGTTATCAAAGTTGTACGTGAAATCACAGGTCTTGGTCTTAAAGAAGCTAAAGAACTTGTTGATGGTGCACCAGGTGTCATCAAAGAAGGCGTTGCAGCTGCAGAAGCTGAAGAAATCAAAGCTAAATTGGAAGAAGCAGGAGCTTCAGTTACTCTTAAATAATCAATTATCGATTGTTTAAGGCTGAAAGCCGAGTTTAAAAGCCTTTTGTTATTAGTAAAGGCGCTATAATAGGAGATGTTTCTTTTTGAAACTTTCCCACAAACACCCCCACAAAATTATGTGGGGGTGTTTGTGAATTTGATTGAGGGATAGAAGTATGGTCAATGTATATTTTTTTATAATAGTGCTACAGATTTTAAGAAAAACAACCCCAATAACCATAATAACAACTCATCTATAAGTTGTACTGATAAAGATTTTTATAAGATATCTTATAAGATTAGGAGCTTTTAGTAATACAAAGCTTAGTTCTAATGGAATGAAATTCTATTTTAGCTTAGTTAAAATGGCAATTAAATCGAAAAAAATGGAACCTTTGAAATTACAGATGACTATTTTAACGCAGAAGCATCAATAAAAAAATAGCTATTTCTTATTTTATTGGTAGCATGACAGCTTATGCAATAGCAGAGAAAGTATATAAAGTTCCATTTTTATTTCATTTAAAAGATCCAGTTATTAAAAAAATATAACTCGATATGATGGTTATAATAATAAAAGTCCTGATTTTTTTTGGTTTTAAAAAAATTCTAATTTTTTTACTCCAATTTTGATAGAAGCTAAAGGTACTTATAGATCTAAGTTACCAACTCCAACTGTTTTTTTAATGCAAAAACTCAAGTAAATGCAATCAAATCTATCGATTTCAGAAATTCTTTAAGATCAATCACAAAGTTTGATAGACATGTAGTTGGGGCTTATTTTAAAAAATAGAGAATTAAATATCTGTGATATTGATCCGGAAGATACTGGTATAATTACTTATGAATTTGATGAAGATTTTGAAATCTTAATGTATTATAAAAAAATATAATGTTTCTTATATTATTCAACTATAAAAAAACTCTAACACTATAACAATAAATAATAATAATTATATTTTTTTGTTGAATTTGAAGGTTATAAAATTGGGTTAAATACTTTTATTTTTTTGGAACTTTGGAGAAATACTTTTAGAATAGAAGAGTATGAAAAAAACTTCATATTAATTTCAAAGATTTAAAAATATAAGTATGAAACGGGTTTATTTGAAACTGTATTTAACTATTCATCTGAAATATATAGTTCTTATGAAGATTATTTGCAAGAAGATTCATCAATTTCTATCGGAAAAGATGGAATAATCGTCTTCTAGTTTATATCTCAATGTTGATTAACCTTATAATTTGATTGTTAAAACTAGATAATGGAAATTTCATTTGAACTCATCTCATAAAAACACTCCCACAACTTTATGTGGGAGTTTTTTTATTTTTATAAAAATTGATGTATAATTATATTGTATTATTTACTAATCTATTTAAGAATTTATAGATTTTATTTTATCAATTAAAATATTTTGTAGGAGTTATTATGGCGATAAAAAGAATTAAGTTTAAAAGGTTCTATGAACCGATCAGTTCAAGCGATTATGCCATTAGATGAAGATAAGGAAGCCTTTGGGAAAAAAAGTTAAATAATTATCTTACTCTTTTATATGATAATCAAAGGGAATCTGAGGAATATCAAAAGAATTTATTGAAATCTTTTCTCGAAAAGCTTTTACCACATAATTTTATAAATACATCAAATAGAATAGATTTAGCTATTTATAACGGGAAAGATTCAAATTCTACTTTAGGTGTTATTTTTTTGAACATAAAAAGTTTAACAAATAAATCAGAGATGATGGCTAAAGATAAAATTAATTCTAAGGCTTTTTCAGGAGATTGTAGCTTATTACTTAAGAGAAAGATTATTTGAACATAATATAGAGATAAAAAAATGCATTGTTACAAACGGTCTATCATGGTTTTGTGATTGAAGCAAAAAGAAATCGAAAAAAACATTTTTACAAAAAAACAAGAAGTTAGTAGATCTTGTAACTAAATTCAAAAAAATAATCAACTATCTAGTAATACGACTGATTTTTCTTTATAATGAAGTAATCTCTCCAGCAATAGATTTAGCGATTGATAAAGGGATAGAAATAGCCCATTTTGATTTACGAGATGCACTTGTCAAAAAAATAGTAAGTCAATTGAAATAAAGAAAAAAATAATCTGACTCAATTATACCGTTTCTTTACTGCAGAAAATCTTTTTAAATAAGGAGATATTTACTGATTCAAATAAGTTAAATAAGAATTTCTATGATGAGCTTTTTATACTTGATGGGACTTGAAGAATCTAAAGTAGGAACTTCAAAAATTATTTCTCGATTGAAACCGTCTAAACGCCAACAATACTCATTTGTTGAAAAATATTATTGATAAGTTGGAAGTTAAAGATGTTCCAAAAAGATAGACAAGAAGATATTGCGATTCAATTAACCGTCATTTGGATGAATAGAATTCTATTTTTTTAAAACTTTTAGAATCTCAGTTAGTTCTATTTAACAAAGACGAATCATATCGCTTTTTTTAACATATGATAAATTATCGAGTTTCGAAGAAATTTATACATTGTTCTTTGCTGTTCTAGCTAAAAAAATAACTGATAGAAAAGAACGAGTTCAAAAAAATTTGGTTATATTCCTATTTAAATTCATCTCTTTTTTTGAAGAAAAATGAATTAGAAGTTTCTCGGGATGGTATTGGTATTGATCGTTTACCAGAAGGTGATATTGAAATTTATTCGAAAAACATCGCTTAAAGGTTCTAATAATAAAAAGAAAAAAAGTGGAAAAAAATAAATTTTTATTCAGTATTTATTTGAATTTTTGGATTCCTATGATTTCTCTACTAGTATTTCTCATCATGAAAAAAATCAAAAAAATGACCTTATTAATGCTTCAGTTCTCGGTTTGATTTTTTTGAAAAAAATTAATGGTTATCGAGATGGCTCTTTCTATACACCAGGAAATATTACTATGTATATGTCTCGAAGAGCTGTACGAATGGCAGTAGTTGATAAAGTAAACGAGACAATGTCATGGAACTGTGAAAAGCATAGAGGATTTGAAACTAAAAAGTTCGCTCTATGGAAATTGCTAAAAAGATTAGTGATACAATTGATCAGATTAAAATTTGTGATCCTGCAGTAGGTTCAGGCCATTTTTTTAGTATCTGTTTTAAATGAAATTATTGCTTTAAAAAAGTGATTTAAATGTTCTTTTTGATTCTGAGGAAATTATATCGGTAATATAATTCAATGTTATGTTATTAATGATGAGTTAATTATTCAAGATATGTCTGGCAATAATTTTTGTGTATCAGGTGGGAAATGATTTAGCAGAAAGAATTCAAAAAAATCTATATTTACTCAAAAAAAGACAAATTTTAGAAAAATACCTTATTTGGTGTAGATATAAACCCAAGCTCAGTAAATATTTGCCGTTTGCGTCTATGGATTGAACTATTAAAAATCTTCGTATTACTATATAGATGAAGAGATTAATCAACCAGTTTTAACAACTTTACCTAATATTGATATTAATATTAAGGTCGGGGACAGTCTACTTCATAAATTTGATTTTAATTATGAGTTTGACTTACGTAGAAATGATTTCAAAGAATATCTAGATTTAGTTCATGAATATAAAAGATACAAATAATAAGGCAACAAAGGCAAATATATGGGATAAAATTGAAAGACTAAAAATATTCTTTTGATGACTTAGCTTCAAGTCCAGAATTAAAAAAACTACATAAACTGATCTCCGAAAAAAATAAAGCAGGAGCAATTAGTCTTTTTGAAGAAGAGAATAATAATAATAAGGAATATTTGTTATTAAGTAAGCAACTTGAAAAAAAGCTAAGAAAGAATTTGATGAACGTTTGAAAAAAATCCCTTTATGCAGGTGGCATGGAGTGGCGAATGGAATTCCCTGAGATTTTAGGAGAAAATGGTGAATTTATTGGATTCGACTTAGTTATTGGGAATCCACCCTATATCTTTGCAAGTAATCAGTCATTTAATGAAGAAATGAAGCTTTACTATTCAAAAAACCTATCCTTTAAATAATTATCAAGCAAATACATTTGGACTATTTTTTTAGAACTTGCTTTCTCATTAATAAGAAATGGCGGTGGTGTATCTTATATTATTCCTAACTCATTTTTAACTATTAATCAATATAAACCTTTACGTCATCATATTTTAAAAAAACGTTTGACGACATATCTTTTATTAATTCTAAAGATAAAATTTTTGATGAAGCAGCTATTGATGTTTGTATTGTTGACATGTTCAATAAACGACCAGAAAAAGGTAGTTCTTGGAGAAATTACAAGGGGTGAAGTAAATATTATAACGGAAACAGAATCAGAATTACTTTTTAAAAACAAGATGTTATTACTATTTCAACAATTGATGAACATTCAACAAATATTTTATTAAAACTTGAAAGTAATTCTAAAGCACTTGAGGATAATTATGGTCATGTAAAAAGATGGTTTGAAGATTTTTTTGAGAGAGGAAAAGGAACACCAAAACAACCTGATAATAAAGAAGAGTTTCAAATATTTAAAAAATTCTAGACCTTTCTTTTTCAAATGTAAAAGTTGATAATAGTTATAGAAAAATTTTTTTAACAGGTTCTGATTTACAAAGATATAAAAATCAACTGGTCAGGTCAGTTTTTATCATATGGAAAAACATTTAGCAGCACCCAGAAATTCAACAATTTTTTTGAAGGAGTTAGGATCTTAATTGCAAGAATTCCAGTAAAGTCAAGCTATATTTTCAGAGCAACTTTAGTAGAAGAAAAATTTTTGTGCATGAACAAAGTATTGAAGTAATAAATGAAATTACCATAAATCCAAGATTTTTTTAATTGGAGTTTTTAAATTCTAAGGTCCTTTCTTACTATGCTATTAATAAATTTGATTTTTTTGCAACGAAATACTTTCCCTCAAATGCGATTAACTCAAATTAAGAAATTCCCAATACCAAATTCGACAAAAGAACAACAAGATTCAATAGCGATACTGGTAGAGCAATTGATGGATGAAATGAAGAAAGAAACACAAGATTCTGAGTTGATTAACAAACTTAATCTTGATATTGATAATCTAGTCATGGATTTATTTGATTTAACAGAAGATGAGAAGAAAAATTGTTTCTGAATTTACTTTATAAATATTGGAGATGGAATGAGTTTTTTTGAAGATGAATTAATAAAAAAAGTTTCAGTAAGATTTCGAGAGTTAAGAGGTTCAAGACAAATAGAAACGATTTCGTCTGGTCAGGTATCTACAATAAAAAGAATAGAATCAGGGAAGAATATAAAAAAAGTGGTAATTTTATTCCAGATAGCTTATTGGAAGATTACTCCCGAATATTTAAAATAAAAAAAGTTCGATTAATATTTGGTACAGATAGTGAAATTGAAGAGCTTTTTAGAAATTACATTTGATAACTATTTTCAAGAAATATTATCGAAAAAGAAAATTAATGATGAATTAGATAATTTTAATAAATCTTTTTATTGATTATTTATGTATTTTTTTGCTAAATTTTCGACATGGTATAATCTGGATATGACTCAAGTGTCTGATATTTCTTTTGAGGCTCCCTGGATACTTATTAAAAAGAAAAATTAACACGTTCTTTTTAAAAAAATAATGTAATAAAGGATATATTTAATGATATGAACCGCTCGTTTAAATTCGTTGAAATAAATCAGTATTTTGAAAGATGGCTTGAAAATGATTTATCTGATAATTTTTTTCCCTGAGAATATTGAATTATTGAAAAAGAATACTATTTTTCAAAAATTGGGTATATGGTTGATACCTTAATGAAAGAGTTTATAGAGAGTGATATACCAATTATAGAAAAATGATTCAATACCTTTTAATTTTTTTCAAGAGCACAAAGAAATCCAGATTATATGCCCACTTATATAGTTAAAACGAAAGAAGGAGATAAATTAGTAAGAAAGGATAGGCCAAATGAGAAAGATGGAGTTTATCCAACAAAATTAGTTAGGTTAAATAGAAACTTAAATAAGGATGAATTCACAGATTTAGTTAAGGAGAATATAGCTAAATTTGGAGGTCATGTCCCAGGGATTTTAACTATAAATAGTCGAGCATCAAAGTATATCCAGCTAGAACTAAACGATTTGATGCTTAATCATGTAAAAGAGCTTACAAAATATCAAAAATTATCTTTTTAAGCTTAATCAGATTATCTGAATTGGAAAATTTTTTTATAAGTTAAAGAAAAAGAAGTATAAGTCTATTATATTTCTTTTTTTATTTGAACAATTTATTCAAACGATTGATATCAATGGATTTTTTTAACATTATCTATGATTATGTCTACGATTTAATATAAAAAAATATAGACGAAAGTTTAGACTAAATCATAAATTATTTAATTTATAATTAATTTATCAGATTACAGCAATAATGTGATAAAAAAATTGATAATAGAGTTGCAAATCTATTTTCAAATGAATAAAGAAGTTGCTGATTCTTTGTTTAAAAATAAAAAAGAGGTAAATAATTATGACACTAAAAAAATTTAAGAAACTTTTTAAAGTTTGATAAATCATTTTTTTGATAACAAAGAACTTGTATATTTGGGTTCTAAACTTACACAAGATAACAAGTTAAAAGTGAGCTTGCTTATTGTTAAAGATACTTCAGAATATCAGAATGGTCAGACCAATCTGGGAGAGCAAGTAGTTGTAACTGTAAATAACAAAGGGATTGATGATTATTCTTCATTTAAACCATTAGAAACAGTTTGTAAAATTGTTAATATTAGTAAAAGCAACTGTTTATGGCGAGTATCAAAATCAATTGTCAATTACTGCCGATGTAATTTTATATTCACAAGGAAATAAGCAACATGAAAAGAGTTAGTATAAACTGGGTATTTCCTTCTGGGCAAGTCGGATAATATTCTTATTATTTATAATATTGGTTCTTTCTATTGATTTATATTTGCTACCATTGTTCAATTTGAGATTAAGTATAAATCATATTTTTTTATTATATTCTTTAGAAATACTACTAGGTTCTTTGTTTGTTTACGGTCAATTTAATAGGAGTAAGTATTTAAATCAGAAAAAAATTATTTAAATTTATTAAATTAAACCAATTATATATTACACAGATAACTGAAACTAAAGAAAAAAATATATTGAAACCTTGGAAATGGAATGGATTGATAATAAAAAAAGATGCAAGTACATTTACGATTAGAGTATACAATATAGGTGGACTTCTAAGCCATAAAGTTAATGACCTCGGAAGCAAGTTGGAGGCATACTTAGGGAAAAAGATTGATATCTAATGAAAAGCAGTTAACATACACCGATTATACTTTTGAATTAATAAAAGATGAACGTTTAAAAAGTATCGGATTTAAACTTAGAAAAAGATAGAAATTCGACAGCAATTCAACTCACAAAAAAATATCATACGATATTAGCAAAGTTCCTCATGGATTAACAGTTGGTACAACAGGTTCAGGGAAAAAGTATGTTCTTAAACTATAAACTTTTTGCAATATGCATCGATGGGTGCTGATATTTATATCTGTGATCCAAAAAAATGCAGATTTAAGTTTACTGAGGTATGTTAGTGGTTTTCCAGAAGAGAATATCGCTGTTACTTCTAACCAAATCTGTAAAAATACTGAGAGTTGTAAATTTTCAAATGATGAATAGATACGATAAATATTTTTTTCTAGTCAAGAATCATTTGGTAAAAGATTTTACAGATTTTTGGATTAAAACCAATCGTAGTATTTATTGATGAAGTCACAGCTTTTGTAAAAGTATCTGATAAAAAAATTGCTGAAGAAGCCATGTCTTACCTATATAACTTAGTAATGATGGGAAGACAAGTCGGAATACTAACCGAGGTCTCTCTGCAGCGCCCAGATGCGAGTATTCTTGATGGTGCAATTAGGGATCAATTAGGTTGTCGAGTTGCACTTGGCAATTTATCAGAAGATGGATACAGAATGGTCTTTGGTTCTAATTTTAAGGACTATAAATCAATTGAAATAAAAGGAGGAGGCCATGTACAGATTGATGGAAAAAATGACTTTACCAACTTATTTTGAAACTCCATTTTTTGATAAAAAGTTTGACTTTTTAAAAGAATTGGAAAAATATTATTAGAGCACTTTCGAAAGTAAAGAATAGGGGTGCTCAGCTCAGAGAGCTAGAGCAAGTGGAGCGTCCTCTTTCTTTACTTTAAGAAATGTGCCCAGCAATAGAAGCTTGCTTCTATTGCTTTTTAACTTGATAAACGTCAAACAATAGAACAATAAGGAAAGTTAGGAGTGAAAGTAAATAATTCAAAAGTACATGCAGGAGCTATCGTAAAATCTTATAGATATGGTAATACCCTAGAATTAACAACTTCTAATGGAATACACAAGCAGACCATAAAAAGTACTTCCGAATAAAAAAATACGTTGTTTTGGAGACTGGGGAAATATTTGATATGGATACAAGTGGAGAGACAAGAAGTGATAATATAAAGTCAACTCGTATTACAATGAGAAAGTTAAGGCGTCTTATTACTCATAACTTCAATGGTGATAAAAATGAACTTTGGATAACGTTGACCTATGCTAAGTACACTAATGAAATTGAAATTGTTTATAGAGACTTTAAATTATTTATAAGAGATTTAAGAAAACAATATTCAGATTTAGAGTATATCAATGTTATTGAACCACAAGCTAGTGGGAGTTGGCATTGTCATCTGCTTATAAAAAGCTCCTAAAAAGAAGTTCTCTTTATATTCCAAATAAAATTATTGAAGAATGCTGGAAAAAAAGGTTTCACTAAAACTAAAAAGGCTTAAAAAAATAGTGATAAAGTAGGTAATTATGTTGTCGCATATTTAACTAATTTAGAAATAGATGATAATCAGAATACAAAAAAATACGTCAAAGGTGCACGACTATATTTATATCCTAAAGGTGTCAGGATTTATAGGTGTTCTAGAGGAATTAAAAAAACCAATTGAAATAACAGCTACTAAAGGAGAAGTAATGAGTATCAATGGACTAGATATTGATTTAGATGCCAATTATTCAAAAAAACAAATCATATTATTAGCACAGGTGATGAAATTAGTTATATTACAGAATTCTACAATATAGGAGATAAGAATGAAGACAGTTAATCATAAAGATATTATGAAGCTTGGATTTTCTAAAAACAGCTTCAAAAAGAAATAATTAAGCAAGCAAAAAAATATTGCTATAAATCAATTTGATGAATCTTTGAATTCTTCAAATAATTTGGTAAAATTAAGTAGATCGCCTTTCGATAACAAAAAGACTTGATCTTGCACCTAGTTCTATTGTGGAAGAATTACTCGGCTTTCAACTTACTTAATGAAAGGAATTGAAAGCAATGTCAAAGAAATATAAAGGAGTATTTAGAGATAGTAAAGGAAGAATTTACTGTCAGACAGAATTCAAAGCATCAGCTACAGGTAAACGTCAAAGATTTAAAAGATATCGAAATATATGGGGAAAATCTTTTTCTACTGAAAAAGAGGCATATGATGAGTTATGTCGAGCAAGAGTTGAATTTTACGACAAATTTGATTATAGCGACTATAATCTCAATTTTTGAACAGTATATGTTGGAGGTTTTTTTACCTTACTACAAACAAACGGTACAAGATAGCACATATAGAACCGCAATCACTCAATTTGATACATTCATTGAGAGATTTGGGAAAATGAAATTACGAGATATTAAACCTCGTGACTGTGAAAAATTTCGTTTAGAACTTATTAATAAGTATTCTGCGAATTATGCAAAATGTGTTTGGATACGATTTAAACAATGTTTAGGTTATGCAGAGAGAATGGAATATCTCAAAACATTCCCGTGCAAGAGCCTGGATAATCCAAAAGGTAAAAGACCAGATACAAAATTCTGGACTTTTGAAGAGTTTAAGAAAGTTCTTTCAACTTTTGATTTAACTGATTATGAAGATCTTCATCGTTTTACTACAACCTGGTTGTACTATATGACTGGTGTACGTGTTAGTGAAGGTTTTGCTTTACTTTGGTCAGATTTTGATAAAGAGAATAAACGTATCTTTGTTCACTCAACTTTAGAAGCTTTAAAAGGTGGTGTCTATAAGCGTAAAGAGCAGACAAAAACCGAAGCAGGAATAAGATATATAGACTTAGATGATGAAACAATAAAAGTGCTTGAACGTTGGCGCTCAATTCAGATTTCTAATTCTAGTCAAGATTATATTTTATCTAAGTTTGGTGAACCAATGGTAAAAAGCACTTTGACAAGAATGTTGAAACGTCATGCAAAGTTGGCTGGAGTCCCAGAAATAACTGGCAAAGGATTGCGTCATTCACATGATTCATTTATGATCAATGTTCTGAAAAAGAATGTTTTAGAAGTATCACAGCGTTCTGGAAGAATTGATAAAGCTACAACATTAAACACATACAGTCATTACTATAATGCAAACAATACAACTCTTGGAAATGAAATTACTCAACTTCTTAAACAGGAAGGAGTTGGAGCGACACCCCATATACACCCCTACAAAAAAATAAAGTAATAAAAAAATAAGCTTTTATACTTAGTGTTTTGAGTAACACGCTCAAATTACTCTTAAATAAGAGGCATATACCAATTAGAATTCGGAATACTATAGTATCAGCCTTTTTAGAATCGTGAACACATTTTTAGAAACTGATAAATTAATTTAGTTTTCTACAAAAAACCCTACCAAAAAAATTAATTTGGCAGGGTTTTTTTCTTTTTAATAAAATTTATCTTTGGAGAACAGTTGAATATTGTTCTCCTTTTTTTATTTTCAGGAGGGAAAATGACAAAAGAATTACAATCATCACGCTATATTGTCATTTCATTTTTTTAGTACGTGAAATGGGAATAGATATTGTTGAGGCCATCTCTCTATGGCTGAATTAGAAAAAAAGTGGCTTGGTTCGATTGGAATCAAGTGGAGATTTAATACTCAAAGAACTTGGAGGAGCGCTATGAAAGCGAATTACCGCAAATCAATACCAAACTTCAGAACGGTATTATAAATTACCTAAAAATTCTTTTTTTGAGGATGAGAAATATATGGATATGAAACTAGAAGTAAAGGTGGCTTATTCTATTTTAAAAGATCGTTTAGAATTATCTCTTAGTCGTGGTTGGATAGATGAAGAAGGAGCAGTCTATTTAGTATTTTCTAATTCTAAACTGATGAGGCTGTTAGGTTGTTCGAAGTCAAAATTATTGTCCATCAAAAACATTCTTAAAGAATATGACTTAATTGATGAAGTCCAACAGTCTTCAAGTGAGAAAGGAAGACTAGCTAATAAGATTTATTTAGGGGAATTATCTTCTACCCCAGTATCTAATTCAAACAGGCCTAGTGTTAAAAAAAGACTAGGGCAGGATGAAAATGAAACGGCCCCCGTCTCACATTTAGCCCCTAGTGAGACTGAAGTTAGTGAGACTAAATATAGTGAGACTGATTCTTTATTTATTGAGGATGAGGAGGAGAGGAATACTCAACCTATCTTGAAAAGAAAAGTAGAAAAGGTCACAAAATATGATCGAGATTATATTTGGGGATTGGTACAAGATCAATTTAGACGAGAGGGTTTTTCTGAAACAGCCAGTGAAATTGCTATGACTGATTTTGAGAGAATCTATCAGTATGCTCTTGACAATGTTCGCTTTGTTAGACGCGCGGAAGTACTTGCTGAATTTGTGTTTAATGGCCTGTATTCTGTTTGGAATAACCGTGTTAGAAAAGGAGGTGGTTAGATGTCGTCAATCGAGTGGATATTAGTTTTGCTCATTTTAATTTCAAGCGGTATGACTCTTTGGGCATTGATAGTCGATCAGAAAGGGGTGATAAAGAAATGAGATTTATTGATTTATTTTCAGGTATCGGTGGCTTTCGACTTGGAATGGAAAGTGTCGGACACGAGTGTATTGGATTTTGTGAGATTGATAAATTTGCTAGAGAATCTTATAAATCCATTTTTCAAACGGAAGGAGAAATCGAATTTCATGACATACGAGATGTTTCAGATGACGAATTTAAAAAACTTAGAGGGAAAGTCGATATCATCTGTGGGGGATTCCCTTGTCAAGCATTTTCAATCGCAGGAAGACGATTGGGATTTGAAGATACTAGAGGAACTTTGTTCTTTCGAAATTGCTCAGGGCGGCCAAACAAATCCAACCACGTTTTCTTTTTCTTGAAAATGTTAAAGGCCTACTCAATCACGATAAGGGACGGACGTTCACCACAATCCTTACCACACTTGATGAGTTGGGGTTTGATGTTGAGTGGCAGGTGCTTAACAGTAAGGATTTTGGCGTTCCCCAAAACAGAGAGAGGGTGTTTATTATCGGACATTCTAGAAAGAAAAGGTACCAGACTCTTATTTCCTTTCAGACGAGAAGGTCAAGCAACTAACTCTGAGATTTTAAAAACATTAGGGAATTTGAATCCATCAAAAAGTGGAATGAGCGGTAAAGTCTATTATTCAGAAGGTCTTGCGCCAACCTTAGTTCGTGGAAAAGGAGAAGGATTTAAGGTTGCGATTCCTTGCATGACACCAGACAGATTAGAAAAGAGACAAAATGGGAGACGATTTAAGGATAATCAAGAGCCGATGTTTACTTTAAATACTCAGGATCATCATGGTATTGTCGTTGTTGGAGATTTACCGACTAGTTTTAAGGAAACCGGTCGTGTCTATGGAAGTGAGGGCTTATCTCCAACACTGACTACGATGCAAGGAGGAGATAAAATTCCCAAAATACTGATTCCAGAACCAATCCAATTTTTAAAAGTGCGGGAAGCAACTAAAAAAGGATATGCTCAAGCAGAAATGGGAGATTCAATCAATTTGGAGAGACCAAGATCTCGGTATCGTCGTGGTAGAGTTGGAAAAGGTATAGCTAATACGTTAACAACTAGTGGTCAAATGGGAGTAGTAGTGGCTAGCTATGAAGGAGAAGATAAGCAAGTTTATCATGTAGCCGGTGTCTTAATTGATGGACAATTTTACCGTCTGAGGATACGACGAATCACTCCTAAAGAGTGTTTTCGCCTACAGGGCTTTCCTGATTGGGCTTTTGAAGCTGCTAGAAAAGTCTCTAGTAATAGTCAGCTCTATAAACAAGCTGGTAATAGTGTAACCGTTCCTGTAATTGCCGCAATCGCACAGAAATTAAAAGAAATAGAGGAAAAAGATGAAAGCTTTAAATAAAGAGTCAATACTAGATTGTGATGAATTAGAAACAGAATTACATGACGCAGAAATCAAACAGCTGGATGAACAAATATTTTTGATGCCCAATTATCCATGTGAGTTTGAAGTGACATTTTTAGATGATTACCATAAAAAACATAATTACCCTCTATTTTACGAATCCTATCTTCAAAACATTATGGAATTCCTTGAAAGTCAAGACATAAAACATGGAGTTGATGCCTTTGTAGATGATCATCAGAATCTCGTTTTTATTTTATATGGACAAGGTTATCGAGCCGAGGGAAAAGAGGGAATACTTACAACCCAAGTAACTGTAAAAGCTTATGATGAAGACAAGAAATCAATTAACTTCTCAAATTCATTAGATTCCTTAATCGTCTCAGAATATCAAATGGAACCGAATCTTTGGGAGGTCTCTCATGATTGATCTCTATCTAAGTAAAAATAGCCAAAGAAATCAACTTCTTTTAGACTTCTTTCAAAAGTATGGCATCGAGGTATCTTGTCATTCGATTTCTGAAATGACAAAGGATAAATTAATTGAGATGATGAGCTATTCTTCAGATTGTTTTGAGTTTCTATCTCCCAATTTATTACGATTTAAGAACCGTGACAATCTAAGATTAACGGATTTCATTGAGATGATCTTAAAAAATCCTGAACTAACCATCAGGCTTCCTCTTGCGGTTTCAAATAAGAGAGTTTATCCAAATCTGAATTTGGAAGAGGCTAGAGCTCTATTGCCAAGAGATACGAAACAATTGATTTACATGGCACAAACACATTATTTATCTAGTTAAAGGAGAAGCAATATGGCTGAACGATTTTGGGAGAACTTGTCCATTATTTTGGCTGAAAGAAATATCAGCTGGATTGAGTTAACCAGAAAAATGTTTGCGGGAGAGTTTCACTATCCAAGTGAATTGAATCGTTTGTATCAAAAGATTCGCCACTACAAGATGGAACAACGAATGCCTCAAAGTCCATGGGTAGAAAGGATTGTGCAGGTATTAGATTTAGATTATGAAGATTTATTTCGGAGGTAACTATGAAAAGAATAATTCCAGTTTATATATTCCAACAAGTAAATGTCCTATTGGTATCTCTATACTTACTGAAATTTCTTTGTATCGGTGAGTTAACTATACTACAGATTCTCTATGGTTCGTCACTCATTTCTTTTTTATGGATGTATGGTCAACGAAAACAAGCTAGTAAGGTCAATATGAAAACTAGGATGAAATGGCTTGGTATTGGATTAGCTAGTCTACTGATTATAAGTCTATGTTTTAGCCTAATCCATGCTCAAGGAACCACGAATCAAGCAAACTTAATTGGGCCTTCAACATCAAGTTCCTTGGTTTTCATTTTTATTGTTCTTAATCAATGCGAGTATGGTTGAAGAATTTCTGTATCGAGAAATTTTATGGAACTTGGTTAGAAAATTAGATATTCGAGTTGCTTTGACAAGTGTTTTATTTGCCTTAGCACATCATCCAGGAACCATTCTAGCTTGGTGTTTATATGTTTCACTTGGGATGTTTTTAGGGCTTGTACGCTACAAATCGGACTTATGGGGCAGTATGGGGCTACATTTGGTGTGGAACCTACTAGTTTATAGTTTGCTGCTTTTTTAAAATAGGTGACCTGATTTATTTAGGTAGCTTCTAAAACTAACTGCCAGTTTCCCCAAACCTAGCTTTTAGTATGAGAAAAACGCATAACATCAGTGGAAATTCGTCTTAGACTAACTTCCACTGGTTTTCTTTTTCTTGATATATAAGGGTTCAAAATCGAAAAGACTCAGAAAAAAGTGCATGACAAATAGCCCTAAAACAGAGTCGTCTTAGAGTAAATTCTAGCATAATTCGTCGTCTGAGACTAACTTCCAGTTTTGGGAGAGAGGTGGAAGTTAGTTTTAGAAGTTACGCGTTTTAATTTTTATTTTTTTATTTTTTTATTTTTTTGATTATTGACAATTTTCTAAAAAAATATTATAATAATGATATTAATTTAGCAATCAGTAAGTACATCCAATTTTGGATATTTAATTACTCAAACTTTGAGAGGAGAATAATAATGGAAGAAACTAAAACACAATTTTTCAGCTGATGAACTTTTTAAATTTTTAACATTATTGAAGAATTTGACAACGGGGAAAAGTAGTTTCCTTGCCAAAAAAATACTATCTAATGACTAAACTTATGGACTGGATTTTGAGCTAAACTAATCTATTAAGAATGATTGTTGAATTAATATTAACTCAATTTCCCGTTTTAGAAATTGAGTTTTTTTACTATATTTAGCGAGGTAACTATCTCATGAAGCAATTCTACGAGGATTTAAAGAAAGATTATCTAGTACCCTCAGAGTATATTCGGCAATATCTGGATATATCAAGAGTGTATGAAAATATGAGGTATTCTTTTCATAGAAGTAGTTTTATGCAATTTTTAAGGGAAAAATATAATAGATTATGATTTCTTTATTCATGCAGCTCTGGTAAAGTATAAAGGGAAGTTGTATTTGATAATTGGTGACAAAGGTTGCGGAAAAAAACATCTTCGACTCTATATTTTTTTACATGAATGGTGGAGAAGTATATACAGACGAGCTGGTATATTTTAAAAAATAATAAAATATACAGCGTTGGACGTAACTTAGCTTTGGAACAAACTTCTATCGAAGATTATTTTCCAAGTTTAAAAAAACTTATCTGGAAGAAAAATACAATCAAAAACTAAATGAGTTACCAAAATATTTGCTTGATATAAAATTGAAAGAAAATGAAAAAAAGGTTTTAACTACTTAGATAAAAATCATTGTGCTGATTCCTCAGAACAATGAAAAAAATTCATTTAAGCAAGCGTGAGAAATATGAGATTATTGAGCGTCAATTTTTTTGTTAATGAATCAATTGATAATATAAATATTTCAAAAACTTTTTGATACGCCAATAGAAATATTGATGATTTCTGAGTTGAAGGAAAGAATTTGCAATGAAAAAAATAAACATTACAAAAAAATACAAGATATTATTGAGAATAGAAATATTAATATTATTGGTTTAATTTTTACATGGGTCTAGAACATTGAATATACAAAAATAAAGAAAGTGATTTAGATATATTGGGTGTTGTTGAATCAGGAACTCCGGATGATATAATTGAAATTATTGATGGAGAAAAAAATATCATATAGTATTTAAGTCAAAGAAATATTTAGAGAACTTATCAGAGGAATTCTCTGATACAATTTTAAATAGAATTTTTTTGATTTTAACACATTGAGTGGAAGGATACTATCTGGGAGAATCATCTGGGAACAAAAACAAGGACGAGATAAAAATCAATTATCGCTCAAAAATATTTATGATTTGGATATAGGAGTTTTAGATACAAAACTAAATTTTTCAGATGCTAGGACAATTAAAAAGATGCGACAACGGACAATAGGTATATAAATTTAATATGTATACAGAATGCGGTAGATACATTGATTTGTAGATTCCTATTGAAGAAAAAAATATCTTTTTAAATCAAAAGTGGTTCCCTTTATTATATTGAAAAAAATATTTTGAAAAAGAATTATTGCAATATTATTTTTAAATTGAGATTTTCTCAGAATCCAAATTTAGTTGAATTTAAAAAAATATTAGAATGGATTAATAGTTATGAAGTTTGAAGTAAGTCCTATAATTTTTTTAAAAACAAAAGTGATAGAAGCATTTGATGCAGATTTATCATTTCCAATCAATTTAAAAAGCATTCTTAATACGTACACTTTTTGTTTCGCACATTGAAAAATTTGAGTCTACTATTTTCCACTGAAGAAATTGCAGTTTTACAGCATTTAAATAAATACTTTAATTATGACTCTAATGTAGCAAATTTTACTCAAGTTCATCTTTTTTTATTTAAAGAAATAGAAACTTTAAATAAATTAAAAAAATGAATCACTATTTTCCTATAAAAAAATACTTCAGTTTATATTGGTAAAAAGTATTGATGAAAAATACAGTATATTTAATTGATGATTGTGTTTACATCGAAAAAGATAACGGAGGTAGTTTGACTAACATATATTACTCAAAGCCTGAAGATTTGAAACATTCTTTTCCAATAATTATTAAAATTATTGAATCAATAGTCAGTGAATACTTTCTAATAAAAGGTTTCCTACCTATTCACTGTTCTACCGGAGTTAGTTGTAAAACAGGTGAGGTTTATTTAATTTTAGGTGAGTCGAAGAGCGGTAAAACTACTTTTTTTACAGAAAATGAAGACTTTAAATTAATTGGGGATGAATATTGTTTTTTTCCGTGAAGATAGAATAGTACCATTTGATTTATATTATAAGAGCTATTGTTGGGAAAAACGAAGATTTTTGATGAGGAGTTTGATGATATTAAACGGAAGGTATTGAAGATATCTAAAAAAATCAGAAAGAAAAAAATTAAATCAGTTGATAAGATTATTTATATTAAGGACAATAGTTCATTGAATTATCAACTAATTACTGATGAAAGTGTAAAACTTTCCATATTGATGGAATATCTGAGTAATTTTCCTGGGAAAAATATACCTAAATGATATAAAGAAGTATTTTTCCGCTTGTGATATCAGCTACAAAGAAATTTTTTTTAAAAATTCCAGTTTATTTAAAAATAGATTGAGGAGTTAACTGATGAGAGAAACTATTGCAGTCGGCTTAGTTTTGCCATTTGGTTGTTTAGATGACCCGATTAGAGGAATGAATCATTTTGTTGAGCATTTACTTTTTAATTCTAAGGTGGCAAAAGATTTTTTTAAAAAAATTTTTTTAATAGAAAAGGAATTCTTTATAATGGTGTTACGTCGTATGAATATATTCTTTTCTATTGTCAGGGACTGAGAAGTGATAGACAATTAATGATTGATTTTTTTGTGAATCACTTCTCGATAATTTTGAAATAACGGAAGAAGAGTTTGAAAAAAAGAAAAAAATTGTTTTGTCGGAAATTGATTACTATTCTCAGAATAAAATTGAGATAATTAGTAATATATTAGTCGGAAATACAGATTCTTTAGCAATTCTTGGTTCTAAAGATTCCGTTTCTTCAATTACTAGACTAGATATTCTTGGTTATGTTAATAACATAAAGAAAAACATTCGCCATTGCAGATTCAGATGGTGAAATTATTACTACCAATAGCAGAAGTAGAAAACGAGTTGAATTTGTTAAAAAAATAAAAAAATAATACCATAAAGGTGATAAGGAATCAGAACCCCTGATTTTTAACCAATACTATGGTATTGGAATAAATGTAAATAGAGAATTTTCCAAGTATTTCAAAGTGTTCATTGATATGTTTTTTTCAATGCCATTAATGATGAGTTTAGAGAAAAAGTGGGTTGACATACAGGATACATAGCAATAGTGTTCAGACAAGTAGCCTTATACAGAATCAATTTATTTTTTTTCTGTAGCAAATGAGATTTATTATTTGGAGGTAATAAAACGAATAGTTGATATATTTATAAACATGAAGCAAAAATATTTTAAACCTTAACAATCAAGAATTAGAAGAATATTTGGAAAGACTAGAAACTAGATCTGCTATAAAACTAGACAACAGGTTAGGGATGATGAAATATAATGCTCTCAGAAAAAAATATACAGACAAAGCGAAGAAGTTGATAATTTACTTCTTGAAGATGACATTAAAAAAACACTAGTTTAACTATAGCCGTTTATAATATTGATGAAAAATAACGTTAGACGTGAATGTAACGAATTCACTGTGGAGCTTATTTAGTATGAGTTTAGTAAAAATATTTATGTTATCTTGAAAAATGTAATACATTAGATTCGGGATTATCATTAGCCAAAGTTAACAATACTTACTATACGTTTAATAAAAAAATCAGGTTGAATTTTTTTACAATATTTAAATAAGAATGCTGTGACAAGGGAAGAGTTGTATGCAAAGTTTTCTAAATACAATAGTACCACAATAGATCAATTCATTGATTTCTTTTTATAAACAAGGTATTCTTATTAAAAAAATTCATTTGATTATAATGAATTGAGATTTTTAGCAGCATATCGTAGACTTACAAGATATTACCTACCTCAGAGGTTAACTAGCTACATTGAACGAAAGAGTTCTGGTTTTATTTATTTGCTTCCTGATCCAATATTATTTACAAAAAAATAATGATATATTGTAGTCCGATATTAGCTTTATTTCTTTTTTTATTCTTGTTATGATGTTCAATTAAATCTTTATGAAGTTCCAAGGAACATTGCTACTTTTTTTAGTGGGAAGTGTAACAGCGATTATACACGAATTATTGATAATGATATATCATTTGAAATTTGAAAAAAAGCCTGGTCGCATATACATTAGGATTATTTATTTTATAGCTATATCTTTTGGGACTGAATGGGGTAGTAGTTATAGTGAGAAACAACGCTTTTAGGACATGGATGTTTATGTTTTCCATGATAAGTATCTTTTATTTATCTGGTATTTTTTTCATGATATTTTACTTGCTACAATATTTAAAAATTCTATACTGTCGCATATTATGCGAGTGTATATGCAGTTGGAATTCTGATTTTTTTGCCCTGATAAATGCTTATCCATTCTTATTGAAGACTGATGGTTACATACTTTATCAAGAATTTTTTTGACGTTTATAAAAGTAAGGCCATTATTTTTTTTAAAAACATTTTTTTACTATGTTGGAATGAGAAATAACGAAAAAAATTTAGAGAAGCAATTAATAAGAATAACTTAAAGACGTATATATGGGATTTATTTTTTTATTGCTTCTATAATTGGGTTAATGTACATTTTATATAGTGGTATCAGAATTATTATTTAACTATGGAGGAACCAATGAATTATATTGTTTTTTTGCTTATTCTATTATATTAGTATTTTCAGCTTATTTTGGCTATAAAAAAAGAGCTTGGAGTATCTGTTAAATCATTATTTATAACTCTATTTTTTTATGTTTTTTTCAACTTCATTTAGTCTGTTTTATTTTAATAACTTTTTAAAAAAATATTAATATCGATTTTTTTGATATTAATCTCAATAAGCTATTTTTTTATGATAGGAAAAAAAGTGGGAATAAAAATTAATTATAGTCACCATTGTATTAGATTTATTTTTTTCATGGACTAATAATTTATTGCTTGTTTATATAGACATGAAAAAAATAATTATACAGGTTATAGATCCTCTATTTGTTCCATTTGGTAGCTTTTGTCGTAGCAGCTCTTGATATGAAAAAGTTGGTCACTCTTTCAATATATAGGAATTGGTCAGCTATTTATATTTTTTTCAATTCGAGGAAAGTTATTTTCAAACTTATATTGAGCCAGCTAATATTAGTTTACATAGCCACAAGATTTAGAATTCTAAGGTAAATTTTATAATCATATTTGTATTTTTTTGCTAACAAGTATATAATCCTAAAGATTAGCAATATTTCATACGGTAAAAACAGATATATCTGAATCCGTAAAAAGCAGTTCAATCTTGTACTGCTTTTTTTCTTTTTTACGACTTACGCTGTTTGGTTTCATGAGCAAGCCCTCAAAGGGGACTAATAACAAATCATGAGAAGTCATAGTGATGAAATTTCTGTAACGGAAGTAGAGCGAATTGCTGAACCATTAAATGAGTATCTTTCGAAGTAGAAGCGTCTATTTTGACTTTTTAGTCTGATAGAATGGTAGTTTGAGAATGTAAATGATAGTTACTGTTCATAAAACATAGAAGGTATGTAGGGTGTTGTGAGAGGAGCTAGAAATTAGCACTTACTTGATTATTCCAACAACCATAAAAATGTGATAAAAATTTCAACTACTTTTATCTATAATAAAGCTACCTGTTCTTTGAAAAATTGAATCCACTCCGTCTTGATTAGCGTGCCTGTGTAAGTAGGGACTGAGAGTATTTCCTGTGAAGGGCAACTGGCACAAGACGTGTGTGAGAATTTTCTAACAGACACGGAGTTTATCGTTACCAGACTTAAACGATGCGACAAACTAGATAAAGGAGTTAATCATGAAGGTAGTAAACTTGTATGATTTGAAACAAATGGGAAATAAAGGTGGTTGTACCATCCAATTGATTCATCACTTTCCTTTTGGTATGGGCTTAGGACATCTCAAAAAAGACTACATTGAATTTAAACGTGTTGGTATCGTTGATGGGAAAGCAGTAGAAGTTACTCTTCGAGAACCTTATTCGAGAGATCTACTGCAGGTTGTCAAGTCGATTAAGCAACGTCAGACATTGATAGCTTATCGTTATAAAGAAGGAAAGCTACTATTTGTTAAGAAGGAGGCCTCGGATGTCCTCTGAACAACAGGAACGAATGGCAGTTCAATATGCAGAACGCAGTCTTTTATTTACTGTCAAAAGTCTCTTAAAGATTCTAGAATGGTCTAGACGTCAGGCTTTAGCACAGGATTCTGCCTATAAGATAGGGGTGCAGAAATTAGAAGAATTGCTACAATCTCCCTATGCGATTGATACGATTAATCTGAAAAAAGATTTTTTAGACAAATCAATTGATATAGAGAAATTTAAAGCTTTTTTACAAAAAGAAGAGATTCCTTTAGCCATCGCTTGGCAAGGGGATTCTCTGCATTTCTACACGAAAGACCGTTCGATTCTAGACAATCATTTAGACCATCTGTTAGAAAAAATGGTTAATGATCCGGAGAAATTAGCTGATTTTACCATGGATAAGTCATTAGACGATGCAATTGATGAGGCTAAATCCCAAATTACCTTTAGACAAGAAGGGGCCGTCAAACAGAAAGAGATGGTGAGATGATGTACAGTGGAAAGAAATTCCTACTATTCTCACTGTTAGGTATCTTACTAGGCTATCTTTTTCATCGTTTGACGCTTTTGTATGATTCCTATACTGGAAATACATTAGATAAATGGACTCATCTCCTGATGGAAGGTCAAGATGAAGTTCTTCAGTCGCCATGGAATGTTTCTTTTACTGGAAAATCAAGTGCTTTTTTTCTACTAGGCTTTTGTGATGATGTTGCTGGTTTATCTCTATCTAGAGACTGGTAAAAAACAATACCGAGAAGGGGTAGAATACGGGAGCGCCCGTTTTGGAACTCTAAAAGAAAAGAAGCTCTTTTACGGTAAGGAATTTTCTCATGATACGATCTTAGCACAAGATGTTCGTTTGACATTATTAGATAAAAAACCACCCCAATATGATAGAAATAAGAATATAGCGGTAATCGGAGGTTCAGGAAGTGGGAAGACATTTCGCTTTGTGAAACCCAATCTGATTCAGATGAATAGTTCTAATATTGTAGTGGATCCTAAAGATCACTTGGCCGAGAAAACAGGCAAACTCTTTTTAGAACATGGCTACCAAGTAAAGGTGTTAGATTTAGTTAATATGAAGAACTCAGATGGCTTCAATCCTTTTCGCTATATAGAGACAGAAAATGATTTGAATCGCATGCTGACGGTTTATTTTAATAACACCAAAGGCTCTGGATCTCGTAGTGATCCATTTTGGGATGAAGCTTCTATGACTTTGGTACGAGCTTTAGCCTCCTACTTGGTCGATTTCTATAATCCACCCAAAACAAGAGAACAGCTCATTGAAGAGAGTCGTTTGAGTCAAACAGAATACCAAAACTTGTTGAAACGTCAAAAAAAAGAAGTGGAAGAGCGAAAAAAACGAGGGCGTTATCCAAGTTTTGCTGAAATCTCAAAACTCATTAAACACTTATCCAAGGGTGAAAACCAAGAAAAGAGTGTCTTAGAAATTCTATTTGAAAATTATGCTAAAAAGTATGGGACTGAAAATTTTACCATGCGAAATTGGGCAGATTTTCAAAATTATAAGGATAAGACTCTGGATTCTGTTATAGCTGTAACCACTGCTAAATTTGCCCTCTTCAATATTCAAAGTGTCATGGATTTGACCAAAAGAGATACCCTTGATATGAAGACATGGGGCAAGGAAAAATCAATGGTTTACTTAGTTATCCCAGATAATGATAGTACCTTTCGCTTTCTTTCAGCCCTCTTTTTTTCAACCGTATTTCAAACCTTAACAAGACAAGCAGATATTGATTTTAAGGGACAATTACCTCTTCATGTGAGAGTCTACTTAGATGAGTTCGCAAATATCGGAGAAATCCCAGATTTTGCTGAACAAACCTCAACAGTTCGTTCTCGTAATATGAGTCTCGTTCCCATTCTTCAAAATATTGCCCAACTTCAAGGGCTCTATAAAGAAAAAGAAGCTTGGAAAACCATTTTGGGGAACTGTGATAGCTTAGTCTACTTAGGTGGTAATGATGAAGATACATTTAAATTTATGAGTGGATTACTCGGTAAACAAACCATTGATGTTCGAAATACTAGTCGTTCCTTTGGCCAGACAGGTTCAGGTTCCCTTTCTCATCAAAAGATTGCTCGTGATTTAATGACACCCGATGAAGTCGGAAATATGAAAACGGCATGAATGCCTGGTCTCGAATTGCCAATATGCCTGTCTTTAAAAGCAAAAAATACAATTCAACCAAGCATCCAAACTGGAAGTACCTAGCCAATCAAGAAACCGATGAACGGTGGTGGAACTATCAAATCAATCCTTTGAATCAAAGACAAGAAAATCATCTTGAAGGCCTTAGAATTCGTGATTTAACTTTTGAATCTAGTTTAAAATAAAAATAGAAAAGAGGAAATAGATGATTACGCATTTTAAAGGTTTTGTTTATGGAGTAGACGCAAGTGCTATGTTTGCACAAGCTATGTCTTTGTTACAGAAGGGATTGATTGCGGTTGGTGCCTTTCTCGTTGTTGTGGGGATTGTCAACCTTGCAACCAACATTAAAGATGGTGGACCAGGTGTTCGGAATGCCATTCTTGAAATTGTCGGTGGTGTTATGGTCGGGGCTGCTGGAGCCTTTGTAACTCAGATTTCAATTTAGGAGGATAAACAATGACATGAATCTTAGTTTAGTCTCACCCTTTGTTTACCTTGCATCTGAAAAAATATCAGCTGAAAATTTATTTGAAGGATTTAATGTAGATTTACAATCTACAGTAGATCTGATTAAATCCCTATCTAGCTACAATCCAACAGTTTGGACTTATATGTCTAGTATTACTAAAAGTGTCATGCAGCCTCTTGGAGTTGCGATTTTATCAGTTGTCCTCATCTTAGAATTTTCGAAGATGGCAAAGAAAATTGCTAACTCTGGTGGAGCGATGACCTTTGAAGCATTAGCGCCGATGTTGATTAGTTATATTATGGTCGCAGTTGTAATTACCAACACTACCGTGATTGTGGAAGCCATCATCGGTATTGCGAGTCATGCCATTGAACAAGTGGCCTCGATTGTGGCTCACGGTGGGGCAAAGTATGATACCATCTCTGGATTAAAAGGTTCAGGCTTTATTGGCCGGATGATTGTAGGCTTTTTCGCCCTCCTCATTTGGCTTGTTCGGATAGTAAGTGCAGCCATGGTTAATCTTTTGGTATCTATTCGATTTATTCAACTCTACCTTATGATCCCATTTGCCCCTCTTACGATTCCAACATTTTTAAGTGATGAATGGAAGTCTATTGGTATTGGCTATTTAAAAAATATTATGGTCTATGCGGTACAAGGGGTTCTTATTTTTCTGATTGTTTCTCTTGTTCCTTTGTTTGAATCTGCTGGGAAAATAGCTGTTTCAAATGGTGCAGGAGTCCTGCAATCTCTTGCGATTATGTTTGGTAGTTTAATACAAGCTATCTTACTGATTATTGCCCTCGTTGGTTCTCAACGTACGGCTCGCTCAATCTTAGGTATGTAATTAGATAAAGGCTAGGAAGTGATTGCTTCTTAGCCTTTTTAGAAAGGAAAGTCATGAATACACGTGTCTTTAAAGACATCTCAAAAATACCAACACAGGGCTTGGTTAGGTTTCACCACAAGACAAATCATCTTTGTTTTACCAGCCTTTATTGTCACAATTATTGTTTTGGGCTTGAATCTCTTTTTCTGGCAATTTGGAGATTGGTTTGTTTACGGTTTTGTGTTTGCTTTTACCATCCCCCTAATGCTTTTTGGAGTCTATAAACCCAATGATTTATATTTTGAACATTATTTGAAATACCGTCTTCATTTTGAATTAACGGTTCCCCTACGCACAATTACAGGAAAGAAAGGATCTGAACATGAAAAAGAAAAATCAAATACATTAAAGAAACAAAAAAACTTCAATGACTAATCAAAAAAAGGAAGAAGTTAAAGGGAAAAAGAGGAAGTGTTACCTTCTACGGCTAATACTCTTTCCTATCAAGCCCTGTATCAAAATGGTCTGATGCAGGTAAAAGAAGATTATTTCTCACAAAGCTACTTACTTGGTGATGTCAATTATCAAACTGTTGGTTTAGAAGATAAGGGCGCAATCATTGAGAAGTATTCTGATTTGATTAACTCTTTAGACGATCAAACCAACTTCCAATTGACCATCTTTAATAAAAGATTGAATTTAGAAAAGTTTAGACAGAGTGTTCTGTATGAGGAAAAAGAAGATGGGTATGATAGCTATCGTAAAGAATTGAATCGGATGATGAATCAGAATTTAGACAGTGGTGAAAATAATTTTTCAGCTGTGAAACTGATTAGTTTTGGTAGAAAGGATTCTAATCCCAAACAAGCCTATCGTTCATTGTCTCAAATAGGAGAATATTTCAAGAGCGGTTTCTCAGAAATTGATGCTCGCTTTGAATCCTTGGCTGGAGAAGAGCGTGTCAACTTGTTGGCGGATATGCTTAGAGGAGAACACCATCTTCCTTTTTCTTACCGTGATTTAACGAGATCTGGCCAGACAACTCGTCACTTCATAGCACCTAATCTCTTGGATTTTAAAAACAAGAATTACCTACAAATCAATGACCGCTTATTGCAGATTGTCTATGTGAGAGACTACGGCATGGAATTAGGGGATCAGTTTATCCGAGACCTCATGCAAGGAGATTTGGAATTGATTGTAAGCCTTCATGCTCAAAGTTCGACTAAGGCAGATGCTATGAAGAAACTACGAACAAAGAAGACCTTGATGGAATCCCAAAAGATTGGGGAACAACAAAAACTAGCTCGTACAGGTATCTATTTGGAAAAAGTAGGTCATGTATTAGAAAGCAATATCGATGAAGCTGAGGAACTATTAAAAACCATGACAGAGACAGGAGATAAACTATTTCAAACGGTCTTCTTGATTGGTGTTTTTGGTCAGGATGAAGAAGAACTCAAACAAGCTCTAGACACTATCCAACAAGTGGCCGGTTCAAATGATCTAATGATTGATAAACTTCCCTATATGCAAGAAGCAGCTTTTAATAGTTTGCTGCCATTTGGTTGTGATTTTTTAGAGGGAATATCACGGAGTTTATTAACGTCCAATGTAGCAGTGAACTCTCCATGGACTTCAGTAGACTTACAAGACCGTAGTGGGAAATATTACGGTATCAATCAAATCTCAAGCAATATTATTACTATTGATCGCAGCCTATTAAATACACCATCTGGTTTGATTTTAGGAACATCTGGAGCTGGTAAAGGGATGGCAACCAAGCATGAGATTATCACGACAAAAATCAAGGAATCTGGTGAAAATACTGAAATTATCATCGTGGATCCAGAAGCAGAGTACAGTGTTATTGGACGGGCTTTTGGGGGAGAAATGATTGATATTGCGCCCGATTCCCAAACCTATCTCAATGTCCTTGACTTGTCTGAAGAAAATATGGATGAGGATCCTGTTAAGGTAAAATCAGAATTTCTTTTATCCTTTATCGGCAAGTTATTGGATAGAAAAATGGATGGGGAGAAAAATCGATTATCGACCGAGTTACCAGACTCACCTATCAGTCATTTAAAGAGCCTTCTTTGGAAGAATGGGTCTTTGTCTTGAGTCAACAACCAGAAGAAGAAGCGCAAAATTTGGCACTTGATATGGAACTGTATGTCGAAGGTTCTCTTGATATTTTTTCACATAAGACCAATATTCAGACAGGATCTAATTTCTTAATTTATAATGTTAAAAAGTTAGGAGATGAGCTGAAACAAATCGCTCTTATGGTTGTTTTTGATCAGATATGGAATCGTGTCGTTCGGAATCAAAAAAATTAGGGAAGAAGACCTGGATTTATTTTTGATGAAATGCAGCTTTCTTATTAGATAAATATGCCAGTGATTTCTTCTTTAAATTGTGGAGTCGTGTCAGAAAAATATGGAGCCAGTCCGACTGGAATAACTCAAAATGTTGAAACCTTATTGTTAGATCCAAATGGTAGACGGATTATTGCAAATAGTGAATTTATGATTCTCCTCAAGCAAGCAAAAAATGACCGAGAAGAACTGGTTCAACTCTTAGGCTTGTCAAAAGAACTTGAAAAATACCTAGTCAATCCAGAAAAAGGAGCAGGACTGATAAAAGCTGGTTCAGTTGTCGTTCCCTTTAAAAATAAGATTCCTCAAGGTACACAATTGTTTGATATCATGAGTACAGATCCTGATAAAATGGCTTCTAACTAAGGGGAAGTAAGATGAAGGATAAAAGAGAAATCATACGTGCCCGAAAGGCATTTAGAAGAAGTCTAAAAGATGAGAAGAAATTCTTGAAAAAAGGAAAGAAGGAGGTGAAGAAACAGAAAAAAGATTCCGCTGTACTGGATGAAAAAGCATGGAAAAAAGAGATAAAAGAAAAGCTAGAGGAGATGAGAGAAGCTTCAAAGGAGAGAGTAAAACAAGCAAATGAAGACTACAATCATATTCTTCAAAATAGTCCTCCATCTCTTTTGAATCGGAAAGAATTAAGAGACAGACGGTTGCCTCATGCTAGGAAACGATTGAAAAATAGCCAAGAAGCAATTTAGAGAAGCCAAAGGTAGAAGCAAAAAGAAGAAAGAAAAGAGAGTCGTAAAGAAAGAAAAACCAATCAAAAAAATTTCTCTACGGTCAGGAAACGAAAGCAAAAATCCAATTTTTTTCTTTCAAGGGAAGAGTTTAGAAGAATTAAAAAGCTAAGAAAGAAGTCAAGGCTGCAAAAAGAGAATCTAAAAATCTACTAAACAAGCCTATAAGTCCAAAAAAGTCAGTAGGAAAGCCAAAACCTTTCTCTATGTCCTTGGACGTGAAGGTGGAGAGTCAGCTTCAGAAAATGAAGATTTAGAAGGCTATCGCACGCTACAAGAGACCATTAGAAAAGGAAAACGCTACAGTCGGCTTTCTTATAATCTTGGGAAAGCTAGTGTCAAAACAGGACAAGCAACAGGTCGTTTTACCAAGAAAAGATTGACCAACACAAAAGAGCGATACCATCATTTTAAGGCTGGAAAAGGATGGAAATTAGCGAAAGATAACCCAAGTTCCTTTAAAAATCGGTTTCGAAAATTAAAGAAACAAGGTCTTACAAGTGTCCGAAATATCTATCAAAAACTAAAAGCAGCCTTTTCCTTCTTTACATTTGCGGCTGGAAATCCTGTAACCTGGATAGTTGGAGGAATAGTCTTTCTTCTTTTACTTATGATGAGCTTCTTTTTAGGATTTTCATCTGCTAGTTTAATTCAACAAGATGAATTTGAATTAACAAAAGCTTATACCCACCTAACTTGGGAAGACGCAGAACATACTCGTACAAATGACAAAGGCATTACCTATTACACAAAAGTTGATGATGTGATGGGCTATATGAACTTTAAATTCCATGACTATGAGTTACACAAACCAGTTCACTTATTTAGTTCAGAAACTTACAAGGATTATCTGTCTACTTTGTGGCATGATTTAAACGATGGGGAAGATTTGAAATCCATGCAAGACCTTTATGAAACTCCTAAGTATAAACTCTCGAAAGACGATCAAGAGGAAATGAAGGAACTAAAAGAAGAGGGTGTGTATGCTTCCATGCAGGAATTGGACAATCCATTTGAGGGGAAAAGCAACGAAGATAGTCTAACCATGACTTATCGTTATGGATACTATGATTTAGACGGGAAACCTACTCTTCAGGAGTATATTATACTAGAAGCTAAGGCTCACCAAACAATTGTCGCACCAATGGATGGAGTTGTATCTCTAGATGGCGACAATATTATTCTCACTAATGGAAAAGGAGAGAATGAGAGTCGCTTAACCTTATATTCCATTCATAATGGTCGTGCGATTGAGGGGACAAGAGTCCTAACGGGTGATGTCATTGGTGAAACACCAAATGATACAGGTTTGAAAGTTTCCTATCAAAAGTATAAAAACAAGAAAGAAAAATTGGTGTATGTCAATCCGCAATTTTATTTTCCCAAAGTCATTCAACTTCAGACAACTATCTTACCTGCCATTGGTCAGTTTGGTGGGGATGAGTTTGAACGAGCAAAACATATTTATGAGTTTTTGAAATCTCAAGGGGCAAGTCCCCAAGCCATTGCGGCAATTTTAGGAAATTGGTCGGTAGAGTCTTCTATTAATCCTAAACGAGCTGAAGGAGATTATTTATCTCCTCCTGTTGGCGCTACCGATTCCTCATGGGATGATGAAACCTGGTTAGCAATTGGAGGTCCATCCATTTATAGTGGTTCTTATCCTAATATCCTTCATAGAGGTTTGGGTTTAGGGCAATGGACGGATACTGCAGATGGTTCAACACGTCATACAGCTTTATTGAATTATGCACATATCAAAAATAAGAAGTGGTATGATTTAGACCTACAACTTGATTTTATGCTTCATGGGGATAGTCCTTACTATCAAAGTTGGCTAAAGGATTTCTTTGGAAATACGGGCAGTGCAGCCAATCTCGCCCAACTCTTCCTCACCTATTGGGAGGGAAATTCTGGTGACAAACTACTGGAAAGACAAACCAGAGCAACGGAATGGTATTACCAAATTGAAAAAGGCTTCAGCCAAACAAATGGAGGACAGGCAAAAAGTGACCCACAATCCCTTGAAGGGGTTCGTGGGGACTTGTATAATCATTCTGTTCCTGGTGGTGGAGATGGTATGGCCTATGCCTATGGACAATGTACATGGGGTGTTGCGGCTCGTATGAACCAGTTAGGCTTAAAATTAAAAGGTAGAAATGGAGAAAAGATTTCAATCATTAATACCATGGGAAATGGTCAGGACTGGGTTGCGACAGCTTCTAGTCTTGGAGGTGAAACGGGTTCCACACCAAGAGCAGGTGCTATTGTTTCTTTTGTGGGAGGTACACATGGCACACCAGCCATTTACGGTCATGTGGCTTTTGTAGAGAAGATCTATGATGATGGTTCTTTCCTTGTGTCTGAAACCAACTATGGTGGCAATCCTAACTATACCTTTAGAAAAATCTCGCAAGCAGATAGCGCCATTAGTTTTGCCTATACGGTGAAATAAAAGAATCATGTCATCAGTTTAGGTGACATGATTCTTATTTTTTATAGAGTGACATATTTAATGCCATAGGCTGATATCTTACTTGATGATCGTCTTTAATCAATTGACTGTAAGCAACAAATCCGAACTGTTCATAAAATTGAATGACTTTAGGATGATTGATACTATCTAAAAATACCATCTGAGTTCCTACAATTGCTCGAAATTCTTCAATTTTTTTGAATTACAATTTCAAATAACTCTTGTCCTGATAGTTTATTTAGCTTTTGTGTTTTTTTGCCGAATTGACCGATAAGTAACACAGGGAGATAATCAATATTTTTTTGGGACTTTTTCCCTTTTAGGACGAGTTTCTTTTTTTAAGGATTCTCTAAATCAGAAATATCAACAACTTTGAGAGATAAACTAAAGAATCCTATGATGTTATTTGTTTCAGTTTCTTCAACGATAAAATTACGAGAACGATGTTGTTTTTCAAAATTGGGAGCTTTATCAGATAGATAAGTCAACATCTCTTCATTATCTTTGAAATTAACATTTTCTAAAAATGATAGTTTTAAATAGTTCCTGAACTTGTTTCTCAGTTTTATCAGGAGCCAGCACTTGAATATTTTCAAGATATTGCTTAAGTGGTGTTACTTGAATTGTCATCTTACAGATACTTTAAAATGAGTTTATTTTTCGTTGGAGCGATAGCGTCTTGTGATTCAATAGATTTCAAGACTGCTTGTAGCTTTTTAGATGGTTTCATGATTAAGAATTTTTAGAGCATCTTCGTTTGTTAGTTTTATATCACGTGTTAAACTGATTGTAGCCATTTGTTCTACCTCCTGTTTCTACTTAAATTCATTATAGCTTATTTTGAACAAAAGTTCAATCTAAAGATAGTGTATGTTTTTCTATAGTGTATAAATCCAAAAATAAGTTTTTTTCTCTTGTATTTGTAGCTCATATTCGTTAGAATAATGGTGTAGATGAGTGGTCGGCTCATGGTCAATCTGATAGTAATCTTGGACATAAGGGCCAAGCGGTGGCGGACACCAGAACGAAAATCCGATAGCAATCTTGGACGTAAGGGCCAAGCGGTGGCAGACACCAGAATAAACCGACTGACTAGGTGGCTTACAGGTTCAGTAAGCCATCTATTTTTTTATTATTACAATAGTTTATTTGAAAAAAATTTTTCTGATTTACTTAAAATTAATTGACATATAATTAATTGACATATAATAGTAAAAAAATGGTATCATTGTTTTTATAAAGAAACCGGTTTCAAAAAAAGAGAGAGGAGGATTTATTTTGTCGCATTGTTACTCAGGGTGTGCTTTGTTTGAAAGGAGAAATAAAATGAAAACGAAAAAAAATAGATTACTCGCTCTAGCTCTTATTTCAAGCTTTACATTAATGGGAGCTGTATCTGCCGCAGTGCAGTATCCTGATGGTGGTGTTTGGACCTATGGTGAGGGTTCTGGAGGAGGATGGGCTTTTTCAAATTACTACCATGGTAAAAAATACCATTATTCATCTATCGTGAGCAGATGGGATAGTGATTCTGATAAAGGAGAAGCTCCTGCTGGAAAAACTTCCTACGCATGGATTTGGACCAAATGGGGAGAACAAGTATCATTTTACTATGATTATGACTAATCGTTCATTGGTTTAAATCGTTCCCCTTGTACGAGCTACAAGGGGAATCATTTTTTTATAAGGAGTCTACTATGAAGAAACTATTTATTTGCTTGTCTACTATTTTTCTCAGTTGCTTCTTCATTTGGATTATTATCTTACGTGCCCCTCAGTATCTCTATACTAGTTATGACTCCGTTACCCTGCTACGTGTTAAAAAGGGGGCACAAGAGCCGACTCGTGAGGAGTTTGAGCGAGAGTTGGAGAAGTTTGCAAGCTCGGAGCAGAGTTTGATTGCCAGACGGATAGTAGAGCCGAGTAAGGATGGAAGCACCAACTTCACCTATGCGACCTATGGTCAGGGAAGCTTGCCAAAAGAGTTTCAAGTGGCCAGCCAAGAAAGCCGAGAACGGAGCGATCCTCTCAATAGCTACCTTCTCTTATCTGGTTCATTGACCAAGGAAAAATTAGCTGCAAAATTAGATGATTTAGGTTATAAAGCGATTGCAGACCGCAAAACTCCTCCGTATCTTTTAGCTTTTTGGATTGCTTTAAATCCGTTGTTGTTGATTAGTTTAGCTATATTTGGATTAGCTTTCTTTGCTATGGTGATTATCACTCGGATTAAGGAGATGCGGGCTGCAGGGCTTCAGCTCTTTTCAGGACAGACCCTCTTGTCCATTATAGGAAGCGCCTTATACGATGACGTCAAGTGGCTTTGCTTAGCTGGGGGGGGATCCCTTATAGTGGGAGGTGCTGTACTCCTCGGCCAAGGGCTCTTTTATTCCGTTCTTTTAGCAACCTTTAGTATCGGAGTGGGGCTTTATCTTCTCTTTTTATTGGGAATTTCGCTCGTACTGAGCCTGCTCTACTTGATGAGCTTGAGCTACAAGGCTTTGGTTCCTGTGTTAAAAGGACGTTTGCCCCTCAAACGTTTGATGACCTTGACCTTGCTATGTCAGTTGGTTGCTGTCTTTACAGTAGGTTATGCAGTCAAGACTGGCTTGACTTCTTATCAGCGTTTACAGGAACTCCAGCTATCCAAGCAAGCTTGGGAAGATCGAGCAGATTATTACCAAATTTCCTTTGGGATCGGTGATAGAGGAAAAAATGCGGAAAATCAGAGCAAGTGGTATGCCTTTGCCAAGGAAGCAATCGAAGAAGAACAAGCCCTTTATGTAAAGGATAATCTGTTCCATTTTGCCAATCCACAAGGAAAAAATGAACAGGGAGAGACATTGGATACCTATAGTCCGGATGCTAATACGCTCTATGTTAGTCCCAGTTATTTGGAGAAGGAAAAGGTCGTGGTAGATGCTGAGACCAAACAGAAGTTAGCCCATCTCCAAAAAGGTGAGTTTATTCTCTTGCTCCCAGAACATTTGCGCTCTCGAGAAGCAGAACTAAAAAAAATCTTTGAAGAAAGATTGAGTTATTATGGAAAATCTGGTGAGGAGGCAAGTGCTCCTTTGGATTATGAGATGAAAGCGCACGTTAGTTATCTTTCAATGGGAGAAAAGCGGTTTGTTTATAATAACGGTGAGAATCCCGTATCCACTCAGTATTTGACTGATCCGATTTTAGTGGTATTCACGCCGACTTCTACAGGTGATAGTTTTACTTCCTTATCTAGTTGGTCTATCAATGCTGGTAAGAATATTTTTGTCAAAGGATATGAAGATGGGATTAAACTCTTGAAAAATGCAGAAATTTATGATCAAGTCTCCTATCTCAAGGAGGGACGAAGTGTTTACCTCGCACGTTACTATGAGGTTCAAACAGAAACTCTAACCCTTATTTTAGGAGCTATTATTGGAATCGCGAGTTCTTTGCTTCTCTTTTATTCTGTGAATCTTCTTTATTTTGAACAATTCCGTCGTGAGATTTTGATTAAACGAATTTCTGGTTTGCGATTTTTTGAAACACACGCTCAGTATATGATTAGTCAATTTGCTAGTTTTGTATTCGGTGCGAGTCTCTTTATTTGGCGTAGTCGGGATTTGATGATTGGATTGGTAACTTTATCAATCTTCCTCGTTATTGCTATACTGACTCTCTACCGTCAAGCACAGAAAGAATCTCGTGTTTCTATGACCATTATGAAAGGAAAATAGGATGATTGAACTAAAGAATATATCTAAAAAATTTGGAAGCCGTCAGCTATTTTCAGATATTAATCTTCATTTTGAAGGTGGGAAAATTTATGCCTTAATCGGTACAAGTGGCTGTGGTAAGACAACACTCTTGAATATGATTGGACGATTAGAGCCATATGACAAAGGGCAAATCATCTATGATGGCACCTCTCTTAAAGACATTAAGCCCTCTGTTTTCTTTAGAGATTACTTGGGATATTTATTTCAAGATTTTGGCTTAATTGAAAGCCAAACCGTCAAAGAGAATCTCAATCTGGGTTTAGTTGGTAAAAAGTTGAAAGAAAAAGAGAAACTCTCTTTGATGAAACAAGCTCTAAACCGTGTAAACCTCTCTTATTTGGATTTAAAGCAACCTATATTTGAGTTATCAGGAGGAGAAGCACAACGTGTTGCACTAGCGAAGATAATTTTAAAGGATCCGCCTTTGATTCTTGCAGATGAACCAACCGCTTCGCTAGACCCCAAAAACTCTGAGGAATTACTCTCTATCCTAGAATCTTTAAAAAATCCGAATCGAACCATTATTATTGCGACCCACAATCCTCTTATTTGGGAGCAAGTGGACCAAGTCATTCGAGTTACCGATTTATCACATAGATAATATGGCAAGATTCAGCAATAAGAAAGTTTTTGATTATATACAGCATAAATTTCGAAAAATCTGAGTACTTGTTTATAATCACAATATTATTTGAGAACGCAGTTTTGGCTCGTTCTCTTTTTTTGTTGTGATACTTCTTTCAAGGAATATTTGGTAGGATTGGAGTGAAAAAAGATTAACTAGGAAAGAAGGAAGTATATGGAAGACATTTATCAACGTGATTCGGATCAAGATGGACTAACTGATGCTCAAGAATTGGCGCTAGGAACCAATCCTCTTAGCGCGGATTCTGATGGTGATGGACGTTCAGATTTAGTGGAAATAGAAGAAGGAACCAATCCCTTAGAAAAGGATTTACAAGACATAGACCAAACAAGTATCACTGAACCGTCTTCAGTATTTATGGAAATGAAACAAAAGATTTCAGATATGATGGAGAGTCACTACAAGGAATTTATACAGGCTCTTATTAGTATTGAAACAGGGATTGAAAACCAACAAGACCTTGAAGACTTATATACTTACTACATGAGAACAGATGCCGTTTCTCTTTTGTCTAGTGATTTAGAAACCAGTCCTCAAGAGGTTGAAATGGAGATAGAGTTGTAGGGGAATCATGTGATTCTCCTATTTTCGTATAGATGAAAGGAGCGAGTATGGAAGTAATGCAATTATTGGCTATGTTTCGTGGAACAATTCCAAAAGATAGGGAGAAAATGAACCTATTTCTTCGTTATCAAGCGCAACATTTTGATGAGAAATGGCAGGATTTGGTAGAGAGTTTTTTGACTGAAGAGGGCAAGATAGAAGAGATACCTCATGTCTATTCGTTTCATCAAGACATTGTTTCTTTTCTAGAGGCCAGTTCTGAAGATAATGACCAAGATCTAGAAAGTTACACAAGAAATTTTGGACAAGCAGGTCTAAGTAAATTATCTCAATTAAGCAATTGGGAGAAAAACTTGGTTCTAGAAGTCGCAACCTATAACCTTTCCACTCGATTTCACATTCAATCTGAAAAAGAAGAACTAGAACAACTAAGTGAGCTTGTATGTCATCAGAATCAGGATGTCAATTTAGTCAATGTCTATCGGGTTGCGAATAATCTATCTGACCGCATTAGTAGAGATATAGAGGAGTTTCTTCTAATGGTTGATTCCAAAGAACTAAAAAAAGAGGTTCTTGAGATTCATTTTGAAGAAAAAGAGGGAGATGTTCTAGCCTATTTGGGTTCGGAATTGATGGCTATTTTAGATACCGTTACGGATCTTGTCCATCATGAAGAAAACTACCAACAACTCCCACTGACACAAAAGCTGAAGATTATTACTCATTTTGATGAAGTAAAGGCTATAAGAGAAAAGTCTAAGCAAGTAGAGGAAGCAGTCTTACCTTTTGATAATATTGAGCAGGTAGAAGAAAATGTGGAAGTTCATTCCCTATCTAAAGTAGATAAAATTGTAGAAGAAGCTTTGAGGGAATATCCGATTGGTTCACAATTAAGTTATAAAGGACAAGTATTTCAGTTGGTTTCGATTGAAAATGCACAGTTAAATGACTTAGTTCGCCTAGAGCTATTCAATGATTCCAACCAGTTATTTGAAGAAAATCCTATCTTATACTTGAACAGTTTAGAAGAGATTGAACAAGTATTGTCTCTCGTAGAACTTGAAAAAGAAGATTCAGAGATTGAGATTGATTCATCAAGTGAAAATCAGGAAATAGATTTGTTTTCCTACCTGGAAGAGGAAAATGAAAATGAAAAGGATAAGGAAACAGAAACGCTTATTGTAGGCATAGAAGAGACGGATGTCCCTGTTCAAGATTTTGTTTTTCCAGATGATTTAGAGGACTTTTATCCTAAGACAAATCGAGAAAAGATTGAAACGAATATCGCAGCTATTGAACTTGTCAAAAGATTAGAAAAAGAGGGACAACAAGCGAATCCAGAAGAACAAGAGCTACTAGCCAAGTATGTCGGCTGGGGCGGTCTTGCCAATGAATTTTTTTCGATGAACTCAATCCAAAGTATGAAACAGAACGTTTAACTCTTAAGAGTTTAGTAAGTAAATCAGAATACTCGACCATGAAACAAAGTTCTCTCACAGCCTATTATACAGACCCAATGATTATTCGCCAGATTTGGCAAAAATTACTGGATGATGGTTTTGAGGGAGGAAGGATATTAGATCCTTCTATGGGGACTGGGAACTTCTTTGCGGCGATGCCTAGAAGTATACGAGAGAAATCAGAACTCTATGGGGTTGAATTAGACAGTGTGACTGGTGCAATCGCAAAACAACTCCACCCCAATACCCATATTGAAGTGCGAGGATTTGAAGAAGTTCCCTATCAAAATAATAGTTTTGATTTAGTCTTAACGAATGTTCCTTTTGGAAATTTTCGCATTGCCGATAAAAACTATGATAAACCTTATATGATTCATGATTACTTTGTCAAACACTCACTTGATTTAGTAAGAGACGGAGGACAAGTTTCGATTATCTCATCTATTGGGACAATGGATAAGCGGACAGATAATGTCTTACAAGAGATTAAATCCAATACTCATTTTTTAGGGGGAGTTCGGTTGCCGGATACGGCTTTTAAAAAGATTGCAGGTACCCGAGTGACCACAGATCTCCTCTTCTTTCAAAAGGATCAAGCAAAGAATCTTAATGAGGAGGAACTTGTCTTTAGTGGCTCTATTCCCTTTGAGGAGGATAAGCGTGTCTGGATCAATCCTTATTTTGATGGGAAATACAATACACAAGTTTTGGGTGAATATGAGGTACGTAATTTTAATGGAGGTACTCTCAATGTTAAGGGGGTATCAGAAACATTAGCTACTGACATAATGAAAGCATTAGAGAATGTGGAAGCATCTAAACAAATTGACAATTCTTTGAAAGCACCTGTTTTTATCCAAGAAGAAGTGGATAATTCTATCCCAAGTCGTATACGTGAGAACTTAGCGCTCTATTCTTTTGGATATGAGGGAAATCAAATTTATTACCGAGATACGCATGGCATTCGGAAAAGTTCAAAAGTAGACGAAATTAGTTATTATGTAGATGAGAAGGGAGATTTTAAAGCTTGGGACAGTTCTTTGTCTGAACATAAAATAGACCGATTCGTGCAACTTCATTTGACAGATGAGGAAGCACTAGATGTTTACAAGTCAGAAGAAGCGAGTAAAAGAGGGAAAAATAAGGGACTTTTCAAAAAAACTGTCTTTTATGAAAGTCCCTTATCGGATAAGGACATTAGTCGTATTAAGGGCATGGTTGATTTGAGAGAGACCTATCAAGCCTTAATTGAAATTCAACGTCATCCAGATTATAGTCGGGCTGATTTTCAGGAATTACTTGGCAAATTGAATCGTGACTATGACCGCTTTGTAAGTCAATTTGGATACTTGAATGCCTCCGTTAATCGGAACTTATTTGATAGTGACGACAAGTATTCCCTACTAGCTAGTTTAGAAGATGAGTATATTGATTCTAAAGACCAGAAAGTAAAATATAAAAAATCTTTAGCCTTTGAGAAAGCATTGGTTAGGCCGGAGAGAGTGATTACAAGAGTATCAACGGCTTTAGATGCCTTAAACTCCAGTTTATCAGATGGTAGAGGGGTTGATATAGACTATATGGTATCAATTTACCCTGAACATAGCCAAGCAGCTATTTTAGATGAGTTGGGTGACCAGATCTTAATGGATCCAGAAAGCTATTTAAGAGGGGAAAGAAAAATATCTTTCTAAGAACCAGTTTTTTTGTCAGGAGATATTCTCAACAAGATAGAAGTAGTTCAACAATTAGTAGAGGAAAACAATCAAGAATGTGACTGGTCTCATGCTTTAGATTTGTTAGAATCTGTTCGCCCTCCAAGGATTCATCTGGCAGATATTGAGTTTAAAATAGGGTCACGTTGGATTCCTCAATCCGTTTATGGTAAATTTGCCTTTGAATGTTTTACCAATCGTGAATTTGAATTGTCTTCGCCTGATGTTGAACAAGTCATTGAAGTGAATCCTGTCGATGGGCAGGTTCATTTAAGGACATCATTTGCTTATCGCTATCCAAGTGCCAAAGATAGTAGTCTTGGAGTCAGTGGCTCACGTTATGATACAGGAAGAAAGATTTTTGAGAATTTACTTAATTCAAACCAACCGACGATTACTATGACTGTTACGGAAGGGGAAAAGAAAAAGACCATCACAGATTTGGAAAAAACCTCTGTTCTAAGAGCAAAAGAGCAGCATTTACAAGAACTCTTTCAAGACTTTGTCTCACGGTATCCAGAAGTCCAACAAGTCATTGAGGAAAGCTACAATCGTCTTTATAATCGAACAGTTAGTCGAGAGTATGACGGTAGCCATCTAGTCATTGATGGCTTGGCACAAAACATCAGTCTTCGTCCTCATCAAGAGAATGCCATTCAAAGAATCGTAGAAGAAAAAAGAGCATTGTTAGCTCATGAGGTAGGTTCAGGAAAGACCTTGACCATGCTTGGTGCTGGGTTTAAATTAAAGGAGTTGGGGATGGTTCATAAGCCCTTGTATGTGGTGCCCTCTAGTTTGTCTGCTCAATTTGGCCAAGAAATCATGAAATTTTTCCCTACTAAAAAAGTCTTTGTGACTACTAAGAAAGATTTTGTGAAGGCGAGAAGAAAACAATTTGTGTCACGTATTATTACAGGAGATTACGATGCCATTGTCATTGGGGATTCTCAATTTGAAAAAATACCTGTCAGTAAAGAAAGACAGATGAATTATATCGAGGATAAACTCAATGAACTACGAGAGATTAAAACACATTCTGAAAATAAGTATACCGTTAAAGAAGCAGAACAATCAATAAGTGGTCTAGAGAAACAATTGGAAGAACTCCAACGTTTCAATCGTGATAGTTTTATTGATTTTGAGAACTTAGGAATTGATTTTCTCTTTGTGGATGAAGCACATCATTTTAAAAATATACGTCCCATTACTGGACTTGGAAATGTAGCAGGGATTACCAATACAACTTCTAAGAAGAATGTGGATATGGAAATGAAGGTTCGACAGATTCAGGAAGAACATGATTTTAAAAATATTGTCTTTGCGACAGGAACACCTGTTTCAAATTCTATTAGTGAGTTATACACTATGATGAACTATATTCAACCAGATATCTTAAAACGCTATCAAGTTGATTATTTTGACTCTTGGGTAGGTGCTTTTGGAGAAATTCAAAACTCTATGGAATTAGCTCCTACAGGGGATAAGTACCAACCTAAGAAACGATTTAAAAAGTTTGTCAATCTACCTGAGTTGATGAAAATCTATAAAGAAACAGCCGACATTCAAACACAAGATATGTTGGATTTACCTGTTCCAGAAGCTTATATTATCCCTATTGAGAGTGAATTAACTGAAAACCAGAAACTCTATTTAGAAGAATTAGTTATGAGGTCAGATGCTGTCAAATGTGGAACAGTTGATCCAAGCCAGGATAACATGTTAAAAAAATTACGGGTGAGGCACGAAAACTAGCAATTGATATGCGTTTATTGGACTCTAGTTATAGTCTAGCAGACAATCATAAACTGCTTCAGGTAGTGGATAATGTTGAAAGAATTTATCGTGAGGGAATGGAAAAATAAGGCTACTCAGATGATTTTTTTCAGATATTGGAACACCCTAAGAAAAAAAGGACAATGGCTTTGATGTTTATTCTGAAATAAAGGCTTTATTAGTTGATAGAGGAATCCCTAGTAAGGAAATTGCCTTTTGTACATGATGCCAATAGTGATGAAAAGAAGAATAGCTTGTCTCGAAAGGTCAATGCAGGAGAGGTGCGGGTTCTTCTTGCCTCAACTGAAAAAAAGGAGGAACAGGTTTAAATGTTCAGAGCAAGATGAAAGCAGTTCATCACCTGGATGTCCCTTGGAGACCAAGTGACATTCAGCAACGCAATGGACGTATTATCCGACAAGGAAATGAAAACAAGGAAGTGGATATTTACCACTATATTACCAAAGGTTCGTTTGATAATTATCTATGGGCAACTCAGGAGAACAAACTCCGTTATATTAAGCAGATTATGACTTCTAAGGAGCCGATTCGTGCTGCAGAAGATATTGATGAGCAGACCATGACAGCTTCTGATTTTAAGGCACTAGCAACAGGTAATCCTTATCTCAAATATAAGATGGAATTGGAGAATGATCTAACCCTATTAGAAAATCAAAGACGCGCCTTTCAACGTAGCAAGGATCACTATCGTCATACAATCTCCTACTGTGAAGAAAAATATGCCCATTCTTGAGAAACGATTAAGCAAGTATGAAGGAGACATTCAACAGTCTGAAATGTCGAAAGACCAGGCATTTTCTATGACAATAGGCAAGCAAGTTTTTGAGCAACGAGCTGAAGCAGGTGAATCCCTACACCGTCTTATCCGTCATAATCAAGCTGACAGCAAAGAATTCCGTACCCTAGCAAGTTATCGAGGATTTGACATTAAAATGCTTAGTCTTCCAACAAACCAACCTCTTCCTGAAACCTTCTCTGTTAAGATTGTAGGAGAAAACCAGTATTCTGTCAGTTTAGATTTGTATTCTTCTTTGGGAACGATTCAAAGGCTCCAACATACGATTGATCACATTAAGGAGGATCAAGTGAAAACTCAGAACTTATTGGATGAATTAAAGGATAAATGGACTACTGCTAAGGTAGAAATTGAGAAAAATTTTCCAAAGGAAGAGGATTATCAAACTAAAAAGGCCGAATACGATGTACTCGCGCCATTGATTGAAACAGAAACGGATTTAGATATTATTGATCAGGCCTTACGACAATTCCACGAAAAAAAGGAAAAGAAAAAGCAAGAACAACTTTCTTTTGAATTAGATTAAAAAAATAGATATAAATAGCGGACAAGAAAAAGAAAAAGCGCGGTAGAATAAAGATAGAAAGAAACGAGGTAACGATTATGATGGAAGATACCTATTATCAATTAGAAGAGTCTTTGGTACAGGGATTTCAAACACCTGAAGAATACCAAGCCTACAAGGAGTTAAAGGAACATTATGAGGAAGTGACAGGCGATTACAGCTTTTCTATACAAGAATTTACTAGTCAATTGGAAATCGCTCTTCAGAATCATCGAGGTGTGGACTTTGAAGAACATGAGAAAGAGGAATATTTGGACTTAGTTCAAAAATTAGAAGAGTTTGATTCCTCTCTTGCCACCCATTATCGTCAATTGATTGACTAGAAAGGAGAAAGTCATGAATGATTTACTCCTTATCCCAGTAATTTTTTTAGCAGTAGGAGGAATTCTCATTCTTTTATGGAGACTCTTTCTTATTGCCAGTGGACTTTTCCTTATTGGTTTTATCAGTTTTCTTATTTTCGTGGAGGTCTATGGAATTTATCTATTCTTTACTGAACCTAGTTTATATTTTGATGATATCAGACAACATGGTTTAACTAGTTTTACGGCTGTGTACTTTTTCATCAATCTGATGTTGGTTCTAGGATTTAGTTGGCGCTTCATTAACTCCATAAATAAGCATAAAATGTGAACTTTTTAGATAGTTAAAAGACTTTATTCAAAGGTAGGTTTGAATAGAGTTTTTTGTTGATGTGCTTATAATCCAGTCTCAATACTCTGTATTAGAAACAAAAAGAGATGAATTAAAATTAAAGTGTACAGAATGCTTTTAGAGTTTCTATTTTTTTCTTATAATATATAGTAATTTCGGTACAAATTAACTTGTATATTCTATCTGGTTTAGTGTGATATATTCATTGTTAAATAAAAAAATATGAGTTCTCCTCTTATTTTAAAAAAATAATTATTTTATAATTTTTTTTATATTTAGTGTAAACTATTCATTGCGTCCCCAATACGGGAAGTTTGTTTCTGATTTTTCATATTTGGATTATAATATTCTCATCAGAGTTACTTAAGGAGTAAGATATGAACCAGATTATGAAACAATATAAATTACTATATTTCTTGATTATTTTATTAAGTTTGACAAGTGCTCTTTTTAATGACATTCTTCTCTCTGCAATTAGGAAGAATACTTGATAGTATATCTAATTCAAATAGTGGATTACTCTTTCATATCACTATTTCTGTAGGTTCGATTTTACTGTGGTTCTTGATTTCTTCTTCCTATTCCTATCTTAAAAAAACGAATATGTAAAAAAAGTTATTTTAGATCTAAAAAGGCGTCTCTTATTACATTATTTATCGCGTGAATTTAACCAAACTGACAACCGTAACTATTCAGATTTCTTAAATAATATCACCAAAAAAACAGTGACCTTATTCAAGAAAAATTTATTAATCCCTAAAATCTCTCTAATTGCAAATTTAGGGAGCCTTATCATGAGTGTGGTTGCTATTATTTATATAGAATGGCGATTAGCATTAGTCTTCCTTTTATTGTCGAGTATAACGGTTTTCCTATCACAAATTCCTGGAAAGTTAATGACTAAATCAACAAATAATTATTCTCTACAAAATAATCACTATTTGTCAAAAAAATGACAAACTTTATTAATGGTTTTGAACAAATTAAGTTATTAAATATTCAAAGCTGGACCCAAGAAAAAAATTCAGGGAATCAGTTTAGAATTTGAAGAGTCCAGAAAAAAACATATCAATTCTTAAAAGACTTAGCTTCAACTACTGGAATTTTTACTAAGTTTTGGCTCTCAACTATCCTGTATGGTCGCTGGTATCTTTTTGTAAGAAATAACTTACTGACTATTGGATTACTAGTAGCAAGTATTCAATTATTAAACGGTGTTTTTTTGCTCCATTACAATCTATTCTTTACAATAAAAAAATTTAATCAGCAGTAGCAAGTCCATTATTGATAATATCCAGGAAAAATCTATATGAGACAAATCAAGGAACTTCCCATAAAACAAGTACAATTGATTGTGATAACATTTCGACCATTTCTATTAGCCAATTACATTATGAAATTGAAAAATAAAATATTATTTGATCATTTTTTTCCTATGAATTTAAAAAAAGGCAAGCGCTATGCAATTATAGGTGCTTCAGGAGCTGGGAAAACAACTTTAGTAAAATTAATACTAAATTATTATCCAAAAAAATCTTTATGATGGAGAAATAAAAATCAACGGAAAACAGAATATTGATATTTCCTCAGAGGAGTTATATAAAGATATTGCGTTTGTGCAAAAAAATGACTTTCTGATTGAAGGCAATATTCTAGAGAATATCAAATTGGCTAGAAACCTTCATTTAACTGAAAAAAATTAAGAAAAATCCTTAGGTTTTAATGAAGACTTCTTCGTAAAAACCTAGCTCAATCAAACCAAATCATTTCAGAAGGAGAAAAGCAACGAATTGATTTAGCTAGGTTTTTAGTCAAAACATATTCAGTTTATATATTTGACGAACCTACAAGTAACCTTGATCCAATAAAAAGCAAAAAGAAATAATGGATTACATTCTATCCATTAAAGATGCAATTGTTATTGTCATTACTCATGATCAAAAATCCAGAAATATTGGAAGAGTTTGATCAGATTATTGTTTTATAATAGAAAGGAGGTGATGATCATGATTATGGAAGATTTCAACATTTTGGAGTTAGAATTTGAAGAAATTCGTGAAGAAGATACAACTAATTGGTACTTTATCTAAGATAATTTTTAGATTTAGTTAATTTAAACTCTTAAAAAGAGAGTTTAAATTAGTTTGTATTAATAAAAAAAGAAGTCAATAATATTAATCGACTTCTCGTGTATAACAGAAGCATGCATGTTCATCTTGCATGCTTTTTATCAAATAGTTGAGGATATAAAATGGATAATTATTTCCCAAAATGGAACCAGGATAGAATCGTTTACCAATGGAAGAACGACAGATTAAGAATTGGAGCTGATGATGTTGATGTATTAGAAATTACAGGATACTCAGATTTTTGGTCAGATTTAATTTCTTGTTGCAATGGAATTAATAGCTTTGAAGAAATTAAAGATTTATTAAGAAAAAAATATGATATATCCGAAAAATATTATAGAAAAATATATATCTAAATTTTCTGATCGTAATTTATTAGAAATATTAGATAGACCTGTAAATCAAATTGATCACTATTTAATTAATGAATCACTAGAAACTTATTATTCTAGTGAAGGTATTGGTGGGATTAAATTACTTGAAAAAAATTGAGTAATTTAAAAGTTACCATACTAGGATGTGGAGCCGGTGGTTCTCATATCGCATTACAATTAGCCCAATTAGGGGTAGGGCGACTTCATTTAGTCGATGATGATATTGTTAAAGAAAATAATATAAATAGGCAATCTATGTTTACCTTTAACGATATTGGTAAATATAAAGTTGACTGTGTAAAAGATTGTATTCTAAAAACGTAATTATCAGTGTGTAGTCACAAAAAGAAAAATTAAAAATGAGCACTGTTGATGCTGTAAAAAAAGAAATTTCTGAAAGTGACTGGGTATTTTTGTTGTATGGATGAACCTCCTTATATAGCACAAAGATTAGTAAATAGAGCATGCTATTTATTTAATATCCCTAGTATATACTGTTTTTAGCCAACGTAGCGCAGGTAAACTCTTATTTTGTAATCCTAATATTCAAAAATATAGGCTGTGTTGATTGTTTACTTTATGAACAAGATAGTGATAACTTTCAAAAATTTAGTTAAAAAAATTTTCAAACTATGATGGAAAAATTAATAACTGCAAATATTTTAACTAATATTCTATTATTGTCATCATGGGTTGTGAAGAAATGGTTAGATTGTGTAACAGAGAAAAAAATAGTAATGTTTGGAATACTTTATTTAGATTTGATTTTTTTATAGTTTTAGGGAAGATGAATTCAAGCACTTCTCTAAGCAATCTCATTGTCCTACATGTGGTCATGATTTCGATAAAAAGTAAACTCTGGGAGATTCTAAAAAATTGATGAATAAGAAAATTATATTTAAAAAAATCAAGCAAGTAAATTTGCATATTTTTTTCATTGATGTTTGTTGCAGGTACTAGTATTGAGCAAGTAAATGAATTAGGATTTTCACATCTTATTGAACATTTACTAATACGAGCAGGGAAATGAACAATCACTAAATGAATTGTTTGATATGAATGGTGCAGCTATTAAAGGAGAGACATCTAGAGATTATATTAATTTAAGTGGTTACTGTCTAGCTGAAGATTTCAATAAAAATTTTTTTAAAAATACTGATAAGTAGGATTTTCAATCTTTCTATTACTGAAGATGAACTATTGAGGAAAAGAAAATAGTCTTAATTGAATTAAATCAGTATGAAAAATAGTAAAAAAATCTATTAATGATAATCGAGTAATTTTTAAAAAAATAGTTCTTGGTCAATAGATATTATTGGTACTAGAGGTAATATTGAGTATGTTAGTTTAGAAACTATATATAAATTTTCATATAAAAAAATATTCAAGCAGGAGAATTCCAGATTGCTATTGCTGGTCCAAGTTTTCTACAAAGTGAAATCATAAGTATTGAAAAATATGTTACCTTTAAGTGGATCATCTGTAGAAATTAACTCTCCGGCTTTTTTTCAACTGGTTTAACGGAATTAGATAAACAACAAGAACTTTCTGAAATTTCTATGTATCTAGATATATCTGGTATGGTAGCATCATCTCATGAAATGGCAATGTTAAGTATCTTAAACTCGATGTTAACTGGTATTAAAGATTCATTATTAGGCCATAAGTTAAGGACACAAAAAGCAATGGATATATAGTATTGTATCATACCCAATATTTTATAGTAATATGACTTTACTAAAAAAATAGTAACTATAACACCTACAATCTATAAGAAAAAAATTGATTAAAACACTGGAGAACAATCTTGTTAATGAATCCGATTTATCTGATGAACTATTATTTTATAAGGCTAAAAAAGAGTAATCAATGAATTGTACATAAATTGTGAAGTTAATAAAAAATGAATATTTAAAAAAACAATTTGTAGAGAAAAAAATTATTTGATATTCCAAGTTGGGATAGTATTGCTGAAGAGCTGGAATTGATTTCTTTAGATGAATTAAAAAGTTTTTTTCAAAAAAAGCAATTATTCAAAAATAGGAATTACCACATTGTAATAAAATGATAATATTTTTTTTGTAGTAATCTTTATAATTTTTTTGTATAATGTTTTATTGAATAATTCAAAAAAATTTTTTTAAAAGCATCTTCTATTTTTAAAATTGATTTTTTTGATTATGATGAAATTTAAGTTCAAAAAAATCCTTCTAAATACAAAAAGAATAGTTTGTTCAAAAAAATCTGTGGAATTAGATAATATATTCTTAGTAGCTTGTTCTAAAAAAATAAAGCTTCCTCATATAAGCTGTTTTCAATCATAATAAGAAGTGAATTAAGAAGTAATTGAACGAGAGCTTGTTTATTTCTAGGTATAGAACTATACAACTTTCCTTTTTTTAAGCGCCTCTTTGGCATATCTAAATAATAAATTTGGTAATATTGCTCGACAACAATTTCCAAGAATAAGAATTTCGTAATATCCCCAGTTTTCAACAGAAAATAAATAATTAGTAAGATAAGAGGTGTCTTGATTACTCAATTGATGAGTATTATCAATTCCATAGATAATACTTTCAATGAAAAATAGCGTTTAACTTATGATAATGAGATTTGGTTTCTCTAAACAGTTCCATCTCTTTGCTTACCATATTAAGTAATGATTTGATTTCTTGATTGTATGCAGCCTGTTGAACTAAGCGTATCAAGGTATTGAAGTCTGAAGGCTGATAATTATTACATGAAAGCAAAAAAACTCCTCTAGTGTTACACCTATTTTTTTCAAGTAGATATAATAATTTAAAAAAATGAGATTTCTGTCTCTCCTAATTCAAATCTAGATATTTGAGACTTTGAAATTTCTGCACCTGCTAATGAAGAAATAGAAATACCTTTTTCCTTCTCGTATTTTTTTCTATAAGTTTCACCTATAATCATATTTATCTCCATTTACCATAAAAAAATCATTAGAAAGCGTGACAGATTATGAAAAAAATACTATCAAATTTTTTTATTACTATTTGATATTATCATTATTATTGGATTATATCAATAACATTAATGAGTCTGGGTAAAAAAACTCAATTTCAGGAGTAAATGAAATGAATATTCCCATAATAAAACGCATTATATCAAGTTTTTTTGGACAGCCTTTGTTCGAAAAATTATTTTAACTCATAGTTGATGATTCCATAAATTGAAAAGTTTTATACTTAGCATTAAAATGCTCAATTTTAATACGTATTACAAGTATCTCTATTAAACTTCTTATCCTCTTCAGTCAATAGATGCTTTTTAGAATTTTTTTAACAGGAATGAAGGTTATATTATGAATATTCATAATGCATAAATAATCCAAATACAGAAAAATCAAGTGATTGCTCTGGCAAACTTGACCTATCCTTTCTTAAAAAAAGAGTAAAAATCATGTGTATGACCTTCTTAAAAAAACTAATTAGCAGGCATGAAGTGGTGTTAAATCGAGTATGATTTGTGTCTTCATGGTGTCTCTTTTTTTCCTGAATAATTTTACTTTGGTTTCTTTTAGGACGTTGAAATAGGACTTTCTATGACATCAATAGCTATAGTGACACTTGCTGCTTTTAAGTTGTCTAAGGCAAATAGACCTGAAGAACGAAGAGTATCTTCTACCAATATTATCGTTCGGTGACTGTCGCTAATCCAAGACCAAAAATCAAAAGCTAGGAGACGTAGAGTTGGTCAATAGAATAAATAACGCAAGTTTAGCATCAACTGTTTTTATAGACTTAGCGTTTTTGGACGTCCTCCTTTATAGTGTTTGGTTTTATAAGCTTTATTTAGACAGGATATCTTCGTTGGGAAGGTGTCCTTTTTTACACTAATAAATAATTTAAAGTTCTCAGAAGTTAGTTGCATGATCTTTTGTAAATAGTTTTCTTAACTATAGTATAGCATAGTACAGTATGCATTTTATTTTTTTCCAATAAGTCTATTATACTTCAAAGACAGCTAGTTTTATTTTTTTCTCTGAACTGTACGATTTTGCGCCTGAAATGTAGGAATTACCTTTCGTTGTGATGTGATAAAACTTACAAGTTCTTTTTGTTATTCTTGACCTAGTTTTTATAGAAAGAAGGTCTAAGATGTTAAATAAAGTCAAAACTAAAGCCTTAATTAGTGTTGGAGCAGTGGCTGCAACTAGCTTTATTCTCATGATGGGATATACTGCTGGTCAACATTCTACTGCTAAACAAAGTCGTAAAGAGATTGAATTGGCTGCAGCTAAACTTGTAGAGGACAAACAAGCAGAAGATAAAGCAAGTATTTTGTCATCAGATACTGTAAAAGAATTTTTGACACAGTACTATACGAAAGAAAAGCTCGGAGAAAATAATACACGTATTCAACCTTATATGACTGAATCAGCTTATTCTCAAGAATTGTCAAGTCAAAATGATGCCATGAACCAAGTGTATAAGGATTATATTTTGGATTATCATTTTGAAAAAGCTGATATCTTTGTCAATCAGACTACGAATCAAGCCATTGCTATGGTGTCTTATAATGTAACCTATGTATCCGATTTAAAGAATGCCAACCAATCAAAGACCAATCAGACAGAAACCAGAACGGTTAAGTTGTCTTATTCGAAACTACCAGATAAGTTATTGGTCAATCAAGTACAGGTTTGGAAATCTGGGTTAGATGATTTAGATAATGCAACTCCTAAAACTTTAGAAGAATCATCATCAATACCATCACTGCCAAATACTACGACAAAATGATGATATTGCATGGGAATAGAAGAATGTAAGCAAATTTCAATTCTTGATGTAGCCAATCGTTTAGGTATCTCCTTTAAACAAGTTTCGAGCAGTGTCTATGAACATCCTGAACACGATTCATTTCGGATTTTTTCAACTACCAATACTTTTAAATGGTTTTCAAGAGATATTCAAGGTGATGTCATTGATTTTGTTCGACTTGTTAAGGGAATTTCCTTTAAAGAAGCTCTAGCCTTTCTTTCTGAAGAACCTTTTCAAAAAGAAGCTATTCAAGAAAAAAGAGAGAGACCATTTTATTATCCTTTAAAGAGAGTAGAAGATTCTAACTGCAGTTTGACTAGATATTACTTAACAGAATGTAGAGGAATCTCAGAAGAAATCATACAAAAGATGATTCAACAAGGTTTGATAGCACAAGCTAGTTGGAAAACAAATGAAACAGTTGAACCTGTTAACGTTTTTAAAAGCTTTGATCATCGCCACAAGCTGCAGGCAGCAAGCTTACAAGGAATTTATAAGAATCACTCTCTTCCTAGAGAAAGGTTAAAAACGATTCTAAAAGGAAGCCATGGACATGTTGGAATATCCTTTGACATTGGTAAACCAAATAGACTGGTCTTTTGTGAATCGTTCATCGACTTGATGAGCTATTACGAACTTCATCAACAAAGTCTAACTAATGTTCGTTTGGTATCTATGGAAGGATTAAAAAGGTCTGTTGTTGCTTATCAAACTTTACGACTAATAGCTGAAGAAAATCAGAAGTTGGAATTTTTAGATACAGTAACACCTTCAAAGTTATTGCATTTGATCAATACAATTCGTGATACCACCACCTATTTCGATAATCATCCTGATTTATTGACACTTGCGGTAGATTGTGATGATGCAGGAAAAGATTTTTCTGATAAGTTATCTCAATCAGGATTTCCTGTTTTACTGGATTTACCTGATAATGAATCTGGGAGAGAAAAAGTAGACTGGAACGATATTCTTCGAGAAAAGAAATCAGATTTACAATTGATGATCGAGAATGCAAAAGAGACATTGAGGAATCAACCAGTAAGACAAACCTCTCAATGTTTAGAATTGTGATAACAAAATCAAGATGTTTTAGCTAATATTAGAATGAAGGAGGATCGTATATGACCATAATCGAGCGCTTAGAAGAAAAGGTCACTAGGCAAGAAAGCAAGGTAGCAAGAGAGTCAGAAAAACTAGCTGCTTATAAAGAGCAACTAGAGACAGCGATGTTTGCGACGTTCAAAAGGCGTCAAAGCATTAGTCACATGAGTTTTGAAGAAGCTCTTGACCATGCCTTTGGTAAAGAAAGACAATTCGATGATTCTGAATTTAGAAAGGATGAAATGAGTGAATGACAAAAGATTGGAATTTTAATCAACCATTAGAAAGTAAATCAGAAAATCAAGGGGATTCAGATAAAATTGCGGCCTTATTTGGAAATCATCAAGGAGGTAATGATGTAAATTATGAAGCAGCTTTTCAAAAGCGAAAACAAGCGCCTGTGACGGAATCAAATTCTAGTTCTAAACCTAAAGTTACAGAGGTTAGAACAGGAAAAGAGACAGATATCACTACAAGTTATCAGCAACATCTTAAAAGACTTATTGCTGATAACAATAGCGATATTCAAAGCAGTCAAAAGAAAATTGAAGAGCTACATACGTTGATTGACACAAAGAATAAAGACAATAAGAAATTACAGTCCATTTATGATGCGATTTCGGAATTACACTAAGCAGTCCTGATAGGCTGCTTTTTTTGAGAGGTTATAGATGTTTACAACATTTTTTAAGAAAAATCACGACAATAGTGATGTATTTAAAAAGCTGATTCATAGACTATCTGATATGTCTGTCCAAGATCTTGAAAAAATAGACCGACTGTTAGATATCATTTTCACTCCAGATCAAGAATCAGAACAAGTAAACAGAATCAATTTATAGGGAAGAAACTTTGGACGACACATTAAAGGAAGCTAAGAATCAACTTCATAAGGAACAATTGGAGAAGAATTTAGAGAGATTTAGGAAAGACGGAAGGAAGTGAATAGTTTTATACAATTTTCTTTTACTTGAATAAAGTCTTGTGTTATACTTTTAGTATAGACTAGAGAAGGAAGTAAATATTTTGGAGTTGACTACCAAGCAGGAAAAGCAACTAGGTCAGACGCAGTGGTTTCATGCTACATTATTGAGACATTTAGAATCCTTAAAAAGTGGTATAGATGTTAAATTTAATTTAGGAAGTGAGCTAGATTTTGGTCCTGGTTTCTATATCACGCCTGACTTTGAACAAGCTAGAAAATTTATTAACAAGCAAGTTGAAGTATTAAATCGAAGCAGCTCTAATAATAATATTTTTGACTCAGAAGAAGAAGTAGGAATTATAGTAGAATTTCGTATTTCAAATTTTATAGAAATTTTTAAGAACCCTGACTATCATTGTCACTATTTTTGCAAAAACATAAAAAAAGTCAGAGTCAGATTTAGATTTTTGCTGAATTTGTCGTTCAAAAATCGGGAAAATCCAGATGAATTACAACACCATTTTTGATTTTATCTATGGTGTTCAGACTGATGACAATCCAACCCAAGCTTTAGCTCGTTTTCGTCAGAATGAAATTACAAAAGAAGAAATGCTTGCTGAGTTTAGAAAACCATATTCTTTTAAACAATTATCCATCCACAACCAATCTTTTTGTGATATAATGAAAATAGAGAAGGTTTATCAATCAAAAAAACAGGAGAGGAGTTACAAAAATGGCAGTAGTATCATTGGAAAATAATATTAAACTATATAGTTCAGAATTATTTCAAGCACTATTAAAAAGCCTCTAATTATAAATTGGATAAGCGTATTGCTCAGACTGTTGCAGAAGGCTATGCTCGTAATCTAGATTATTCTGATCCTGAACTGATGCATGTTGGTGTAACTTCGGTTGCTAACAATCTGCTTACAAAAATTAAACAAGAGTATTTTAATGTATAGTATTTTAAAAAGCCACCGAAAAAGGAATTACTCTTTAAGGTGGCTTTTTTAGAAGTAAAGTTTAGGCTAGAAAAACAAGAAGTAACGCACCAAAAATGGTGCATTTCTTTTTTCTAAATGTTATGGCTCTTTGTCAACTGCAGTGGGTTGAAGAAAAGCTAAGATCTTGAAAGGACACATTTCGTCCTTTCTTTTTTGATGTTCAGAGCGATAAAAATCCGTTTTTTTGAAGTTTTCAAAGTTTCGAAAACCAAAGGCATTTCGTTTGATGAGTTTAATGAGATTATTAGTCGCTTCCAATTTGGCGTTAGAATAGGGTAGTTAAAGGGCGTTGATGTTCCAAAGGAAACAGCACAACTCTTGAAAAGTATGGGATATGAAGTACAATTAGCTTTGATTGCGACAAAGCCTAAGCTGTCCTATCTGAGCACCCTTATCCGTTATGAAAAACTGTACGCTATCAATCCAGATCAAGCACGCGCAACTCCAAAAGAACATCATGATTTCATTGTAAATCATCTAGTTGATAATACAAGACAATTGGAAAAAGCTAGCTATCTTTGAAAGAATTCAAATTTACCAACGAGATAGAAGTTGTGTATACGATTCAGAAGAAGACAAAACTTCAGCAGCAACCGTTCTACATGATTTACTATTTGGAGAATGGAATCAAGTTGAGAAAGAGATGCTTAAATCTGGAGAAGAAAGACTGAAAGATTTAACTAATCGAAATGGTAGTTAGAACACAAATTTTAAAATATAATCTACTTATAACTTTTGTTAGTTGTTTAAGGTGGGCGAAAATTTTTTTAGAACCAAAAAAACGCATAGTCTCAGGTGTTGAAAAAAACTTGAAATTATGCGTTTTCTTCAAGAATTGAGATTTTGACCATCTCTTTTTTTATTATATTTAAGGATATTTGAAAGATGTATTTTAGAAAAAAACAATTATGGAGTTCTTAATACGGAATAAAAGTATAAATGCTGATTCAAAGTGAAGTTTTTATATGTTTTTTTGCTTTTTGTTGAGTATAAAAATCTATTAACTACAGTCGAACTACAAAAAAATTAATTTAAGATGAAGTGAACTGTAGACTTTGGAGATGTCTCTTACTCGATTTCAGAATGAATTACTGATATGGGATTAAAAAGAACTAAGTATTTCTTTTTTTGTTTTGAATGAGATACGTGAGTATAGATTTGTGTGATTGATATAGAACTATGTCCAAGAATTTGTTGAATATATCGAATATCTACATCACTATCTAGAAGCATTGTCGCAAAGCTATGTCTAAACATATGCGGTGTAATAGTTCTAGAAAAGTTATTTTGTTCAACGATTCTCTTTATTACTAAACGTACACTTTGCTCTGACAATGGTTTAAGTGAATGTTTTCCCTGGGAACAAGAAATCATTGGATTCATTTCTTGTTTTATTTATATATGTTTCTAATAAATTGAAGGTTGTTTGATCTCCTAAAAAAATAGGATACGCTCTTTCTTACCTTTTCCTATAATATGGAGTGTCTTATTGGAAAGATTAATATCTTTGAGATGAATGTGACAAAGTTCAGAAATTCTGATACCTGTTGAAAGTAATAGGGAAATAATTAGTAGATTTCTTTCAGCTTTTTTTGTTTTTGATAGTCAGTTTTAGATATAACTACTCTCTGCTCTAAATATGAAAAAAATATTTTTCAGAATATCATACGGAATCGTTTTAGGCAATATTTTTTTTCAGTTCTAAATTGAAAGCGTAATTGATTGAAGGGATTCTCTTCAATTATGTGCTGGTATTTTAGATAGTTATAAAAACACCTTTATACAAGCAATTTTTTTCTTCTTAATGTATTCGTTTTTATGTTAGATTGTGTCAACTCTTCGATATAGGATTCGACATTATCATAGTTTGAATTATAAAATTGCATAAGATCATTCTTATAAGCTCGAATCGTGTGTGAACTCAAACGCTTATGAGTTTTGCAATAATCTAAGTAAGTAGAAATAAAGCTTTATAATCCATAAAAAAATCTCCTTTATCAATAATCATGCTATTATAAACCTATTTGAGTGCTTTGTATAGTGATAATAAATTGTTATCGGTAGGAGATAGCGAATATGACAAATAAAAAAATAAGAGTATTTTTAAGCAGACCTAATCCATTTACAGAGAATCAAAATTTATTTATTAAAGAATTGATTAAATTTTTAAGACGACACAATATTGAATGTGTAACATTACAAGCTGCTGAGTATACTCCTTACGAAGTCATGAATTCGTTGAGTGAGATGATACAAAGGAGTTATGGAATTATAATTGTTTCATTTGGTCAGACATTTATTTCTAGTGGAACCAGAAAAATGGGAGCTGAGGATAATCCAGACTTCTTTGCATCCAAAGAGACCCACTTAAAGAATAAGTGGGTTACAAGTGTTTATTGTCATATTGAAGGGATTTTAGCGTTAACTTATAATCTTCCAATGCTATCTATTCCTCAAGAAAGTTTAACTGAAGAAGGGATTTTAAAGAAGGGAGAATATTCTATAACATCACCTGAATTCTCATTAGAAACAAAAAGAAAAATATATTAATGTACTTGCAATCAGAAGGGTTTCAAAAAAGTTTTCATGTATGGAAAAACCTTCTTGATGATAAGTATAACTTTATCAAAGGAGGGGAAATAAACTATTAATTACCATTTACAATTGCAGTTTTAATCCTCTGGAGATCCTCACTTAACATAATACTACCTTCATTAATTGTTTTTTTCTGTCGTTCAGTTAAACCCTCAATATCATTAATAGGTTTTTGAAAGAAGGCCTGAAATCAGCATTAGATCCTCTTGATTGGAAAAGAAACCAAATGTCGTCATATTCACTAGATTTACGATGTATTTTTTCTAAAGATCCTAAAATAGTTTTTGCTGTATAAACAGATGTATAGTAGAACTCCTTTAAAACTTCAACATCTTTCTCAACTAAGGCTATTTTTAACAGGTTAGCACAGTAATTCCTTGCACAATAAATATTTCTATCTTCAAAATTCATGCCTAACCTATAGTAATTAATTGCAGACATTAAGTCACTCCTATTCTTTTGTAATATAAAAATATACGTAAGAAAAATAGCTCCATAAATACCTAATAACTTATGATATGTTGTGGTGTTTATATCTATATATTTACTAATATTTTGCTGTGCCATTTTTAAATTTGCTAGCGAAGATTCATTTTTCTTATAGGATGATAGTAAATAGCCTGCCAAAATTTCTTCATCAATATATCCACTTTCTAAAATTTGCTGAAATATTTCTTCTGCCTCAGGATACTTTTCTGAATTCTTGAGTTCCGTGGCTTGATCATAAAGTTCAGCTATTGACTTGTCTAATGCTTCTTCACTTTGAATTTCAGTTTTATCGATTAAATCGTTAATTATTACACGGTATAGAGCAGATTCAAAGGCTGGACTATCAGTAAATGTCTCATCTGACTTTATAGCGGAATCAATATATTCAGAAAGCAGTTTTTTCACCTTGTTAACTTCATCCACTTCGTTTAACTTATCAGAATCATATCTGATTTGAGGTAAGTGTGCAATATCAAAAAAGCTAATCTTAGCTGTGTGATGATCACACAGTATAATGGTTGATTTGGGTTTCATAGCATGACGTAGACCTAACTCATAGATAGCATTTTGGTTTAAAGTAGTAATATCTGCAATTACAATATCTGCTTTTTAATATACCTTCGATAAATGTTTTTCGTTATACTCTGTGTACTGAAAACTTCATCAGCTCTAAAGTGGTTTTTACCATGAACAGAAACTAATTCTTTTTCTAAAATTGTTGGCTTAATTAGATTATTATAGACTTGATTCAAGTCCACTTCTATATTTGTATTAGGAATTTTTTTAGTATTAAACCCCATAACTACAAAAACAACTGGTCATTTCTCAACTTTCCTCCCGATAACAATTTATTATCACTAGTATACCATAAAGTCATTTTTTTAGTAGCTTGATTTGTATAATGGTTTTTTTAGTTAGAATTAAATGTTATTGGTCAACTATAAAGTAAAAATACTGTTTTGAAATTATATCTAATACTTTTTGAGTCAATTACAAACTTACAACAACTCGAGAATTGTGTAGTTTGAAGGAAATAAGTACAAGTTTATTAGAAATGTAGCATTTTATATGATTATCAAGAAAAAAATTCTAATTTTAGAATTATATTTTCTATTAGTTCAGAATCTGTTTTTTTATTTTTTTAAATGTTATAATAGTGTTATCAAGTAAAAAGAGCATGCTATAATTGGTAACAATATAAAAATTCTACGAAAGACACATGGCCTGACAAAAAAACAGATTTGCTCGAATTGTATAAATTTTACGCAATAGCCCTTAGCTGTTATAAAAAAACGGAACAAGTACTATTTCAACTATTTGCTAGGAATTCATAGAAGATGTGTCTATGTTTCAAAAAAATAGATCAAGGTTAAGCTTCTGTCACTCTTCAATAATGCCTTTTTGGGTAATAGAGTAGGGTTGAGGAAGAGATGTAGAAGGTGGGACAGGAATGGTTGTGTGAATTAGTTTCAGGTAATGGAGATAAGAAATGAAGTTAACAAAAAGTAATTATTAATAATTTTAGATCATTCGGTGAAAGTCAAATTATTGAATTAAACAATCAAACTGTACTGATTGGGAATAATAGTTCGGGAAAAAAACAACTGTATTACAAGCATTGAGTAAGCTGTTTTCGGACAAACAAAAATGATAGAATAATAAAAAAAGTGATTTTCACCTTCCAAAAAGGTTCAAGGCCCGGAGAAAAATACTAGAAACCTCTTTATAGAAACTATTTTTTTGAGTTTGATGAACTTGATGGAACTCCCTATAGTCAAGCAATTCCATCGTTTTTTTCGAACACTTTACAGTTTCTAAAGATGGTGCCAAACCATTTCTACGAATCAGGTTAGAATCTTCTTGGGAAGATGATGGAACAGTTGAAGGAAGTATTGATACTCAATTCTATTATATTTCATCTGATGAAGATACTATTAGAGATGAAGACAAACATCGTGCTCCTAGAAAGGATTTGGATAAAATTAGGGTACTTTTATGTACCTGCTTCAAGAACGCCTGAGAAGGAGTTGGGTAATGCTTCAGGTAGTATGTTAAGTAGGTTGGTAAATAGTATAAATTGGACCGAAGATGAGATAAATGAAATTACAGATAAAATTGATGAGTTGAATAACACCTTTTTATCTGAAAATGGAGCATTGACTCAGATCAACAATGAGATTCAGAAGTCATGGGAATTATATCATGAAGATAACCGTTTTTCTCAAGCAGAGTTGATTATTAATTCTTCTGAGATGGCGGCAGCACTTAGACAGATTGCCTTAAAATTTTCACCAACAACCACTGAAGAAGCATTTACAGTTTCAGATCTAGGAGATGGACTGAGATCTATTTTTTATTTTTCACTTGTTGATTCGATACTTGATATTGAGTTAGAAATTACCAAAGACCGTGAAGAAAATCCTGATAATCCAAGATTTAAGTTGATTCCACCAGTACTAACTATCCTAGCAATAGAAGAACCAGAAAATCATATTGCTCCACATCACATTGGAAAAACTGATAAAAAAGGTTTAAGCAATTAGGCAATAATGACAACTCTCAAGTAATTTTAACGTCACATTCTCCAGCTATTGTAAAAAAAGAATTGACCCAGAAGATTTGAAGTATTTAAGAATAGAAAAATAATGACAGAGTTCTTCAAACCATTGTTTCTGATATACAGCTACCTCCAGCTATAGATGAATCTTATAAATATATTAAAGGAGCAATTCAAGCTTATCCTGAACTATATTTTGCGAAGTTAGTAGTTCTAGGTGAAGGCGACAGTGAGGAACTGCTATTACCAAAGTTTTTTGATTTACTTGGGAAAGAGGTAGATAGCTCTCAGATTTCAATTGTCCCTTTAGGGGGCAGACATGTCAACTATTTTTTTGGAAATTATTGAATGCTCTCAGAATTCCTCATATTACCTTGTTGGATTTTGATAATGAGAGATACGGAGGTGGTTGGGGAAGAATAAAATACATTTCTCAACATCTGTATGAGCTGAACACAGAGTTTCAAGAATGGTTCCATACTCAGAGACTTGATTTTAATGAAATTGGGTCACGAGGTTGTGAATCGATAGGAGCTCAACGTCTGATTAATTGGTTTAATAAACTCGAAGAATTTAATGTCTACTTTTTCATCGCCTTTTAGATATTGATTTCTTGATGCTACAACATTATAAAGACAATTATCTGAATACTTTATCCCCAATAGAAGGACCAGTTGTTTCATATAATGATTCGGATGGAAGTAGTAAAAAAGTGAAATTGAGTGATTTAGACTGTCTTGATAGATTGCAGTTAGAAGGTTTCAACAAACGTAAAGAGGAAGCAATAAGAGCTACTTTAAAAAGATAAGAGTGGACATGGCGATAGTTTCAATGAAGAAGAAAAAGAATTAATGATTTGGTATCAATATTTCTTTTTAGGTAGAGGAAAAACCAACAACTCATATGCAATTTTTATCATCTATTAGTGATGATGAATTAACAAGAAATCTACCCCCTGTATTTGAAAAAATAGTTAACAGTGCTGAAGAATTACTTGGAGATATTCAACATGGTAAAGAGTGAGGAGTGGTTTCCTAAAGGAGATATCATTTTAGAAGAGACTGCATTAGGAGCCGTCAAAGATGTGACTAACTGTTTAGTCATTGCTGGACCAGGTGCTGGGAAAACTGAATTACTAGCTCAAAAGTTAGACTATCTATTCTCTACAAATAAATGCGTTTCTCCGAAAAAAATTCTAGCATTAAGTTTCAAAACGGATGCTGCATCAAATTTGAAAGAAAGAGTTAAGAAACGTTATGGTGATGAATATGCTTCTCGTTTTACCTCATTAACCTATTCGGCTTTTGAAAAGAGAATTTTAGACCAATTTAGAGATGTTCTACCTGAGGATATACGACCATCAAGAGATTATTTGATTGAAGATTGGTATACTATAAAAGAACTACTCTCTATGAATGGAATTAATGTTAATGGATGGAGAATGTCAGATATAAGAAGATATGTCGAAAAACATCATACTTAACAATGGGGATAATCACAAGTTTAAAAACTGACTTACTAAAAAGGAACACAAGATAATAAGCCGGTCCTCTTGTATAGGCAAATAACAAAGTTGAGTACTCAAATAATAGATACTAACGAATACATCCGTAAAGCACTTCAAATGACATACGATTTTGTATTTCTAGATGAATTTCAGGATACTACATATGCCCAGTATGATTTATTAAAAAAACTTGTTTTTTTAGGTTCGTCTTGTAAATTAACAGCAGTTGGAGATGATAAGCAAGCCATTATGAGATGGGCAGGTGCAAAAGCCTGATATTTTTTTCCAGACTATATTCGAGACTTTAATCCAAATGAATATCAATTGTTGATGAATCACCGCTCTGTACCTAAAGCTTGTAGAATTTCAAAAAGAGGTTCATCAGATATTAAATAGTAATCACAGTTCTATTCAGACAAATAATTATCCAGAATTTCAAGAGGGTGAAATAACATTATTTGAATTTGAAAATGAAAGTTTAGAAGCTAAGTTAATTGCAAATGATATAGAATCAAAAAAATTCAAGGAGGTATACGACCATCAGAAATTTGTATCCTAGCAAAAACAAAAAGGTTGGTATTTATAGTTTCGAATTGATATCTATATTAAATAGCAAAGGGATTAAAGCAAGAATTGAAAAATGAATATCAGGATATTTTTAAAAAGATCCTACGTGTAACCTATTATTAGATTTAATATCATGCAGTCAAGGAAAACGAGATCCTTTAATTTGGGAAAAATATTAGTAATTTTTATGGAAATATCAATGGAATAGATGAGTTAACTGATGAATTAATTTTTAGCAAAAATCCTATAAGGAGATTGACAATATAGTTAGTGATATTACTTACCTAATTTCAAATTTTATTCCCAATGAAGAAAGTATGCTAAAATTAATTGATTGTATTATTGAAAAAAATAGATGAAAAAAAGAATTATTTCCAATTTTTCAACATACAATGGAAAAAAAGTGACCTAGATATCATTGTCAAGAACTTTTCAAAGTTATTATACATAGAATATTCTCAAACACAAGGTGAATGGCTAGATACAGTCTCTAGTTTCAAGGGTGAAAAACTCAATTCCAATTATGACTATCCATAAGAGTAAAGGATTAGAATATGAGGTAGTCTATTTTTCTAGGCTTGGAGGATTCTGCATTCTGGAGTTTTAATAATCAGCCGGAAGAAGATAAAAGTGCATTCTTTGTCGCACTTTCAAGAGCAAAAAGTCACTTAATATTCACATATTGTAAATTGAGAAATAATAGTCCGCAAAAATAATAGAAATATTAATGAGATATATTCATTGCTGACTCAATCCAATTTAGTTGATGTTATTAATTAATAATGATTAAGGCATAGAAATTAGTTTTTTTTAGATAAACTAATTTCTATGCCTTGTTTTTATCTTTTTTTACTAGTTAAAAAGATTGATTATAGTGGGTTATCAAGATATGTTTTTTTTGAAAACTTTTTCAATAACCTAACTAAGTTTAATTCAGTTAGATTTACTTGATTTTTCTTGGATACTATAATCAGGATTTTTTTATGTCTCAGCTTTTTTTATAGTAAAAAAATCGAAATCTTTTTCTGTAACTTCAAGTTGCTTCATTATCTCTTCTGTTGAAAAAAATTACTTTTTTTATTAAGTTGTGAGTCTTTTCCAATTCTATTTTATCATCATAAATTACTATATTATTTTTTTAAATCTATCTAAAGGATATTTTTTTCGAGACCAGATATTGAAGAGAAAAACTTTCAGCAATTGGTATTTTAAAAGTATTTTTTTGTATAAACAGTGGTAATAAATAGTGTCAGAATAACCACATTCAAAATCTTCTAAATCAGGGGAGGGCACTAGACAATTTCCCTGATCTAAATATAAAGCCATAAAGTCGATAATTGTAAGGTGTCGATAACGAAGTTGTACTAATTGCCAATCAACATTGGTTTGGTATTGATTTAAACTATAAGGCATAGTTTTGAAACGATTTGCATCATCGTCGGTAAGTTTAATATAAAAAAATCGGGATTAGGATTATAAATAAAAATCTTCCGTCTTCATTTTCAACGAAGAACCAATTTTTATAGTCTTTTTAAAACATGAAAAATACTGCTCTTTGATATTTAAGTCGGTATGATTAAACTTTTGAAACAACTTATTTATTAACTCAAATGGAGCAGAGGAGTCTTTAGGAGTATTTATAGAGCCATTTCTAGCATATATTAATCCTTTTTGTAATGCAGTATCTTTCTTAGGCTTATAATCTTTTTGTTAAAAAAATACAGGAACTTTATCTGTATCATGAATAATTAAGATGTCAATTTCTTTGTTGTCTATAGTTTCAGTTTGTATGCTAATTCTAATTTGATTATTTGTTGATATAAAGAGTTTATGTAGTAAATCTGTTAGATCTTCTTCATTTCTTCTATTATCATCATTGTTTACACCGATTATATCTAAAGTGATGTTATCAATTCCAAAGATGATATAACAATCTTCATGATGTGATGTATTGACAAAATTTAAGATATCACGCACCAATTCAGTTTTAGAATGATGCCATTTTTGTTTAAAAATCATGAAACTCATCTTCAGGAGTATTCAATAGTAAATGTATTTGATCTAGACTCAGCATTTTTTTATTTCTCCAAATATTAGTTTACAGAAATTTTTATCATAGAATCAGAGAAAGTCAATCATAACTATATTAGCTGTGATATCTTTTCCAAATCTTCCCTGTTATCCTAATATCATTCATAGAAAATCAATTTTTGATTTTCTATGGGGGTTTGGGGGCGGAGCCACCAAGTTATCTTATCGTTAGCTGTCAAAACTGGAAGGTTTTAGTCAGCTGGCGATATGATTTTTGGGATATTGTGGACACAATATCTGAGCTCGCAAAGCCTTACAAGAATGAAAATCAGTTGGTGTAAAAGTGTACTGACATTGTACGGTAGCAGACATTGTCAGTACAGGTATTTTGGAAAGGAAGTAGTAGTATGAAACGAGACGTGCGTGATATTCGAAAACAATTTCGCCTAACAGATGAAGAGGAAAAGCAAATTTTAGCTTTGATGAGAGAGCAGGGAGATACTAATTTTTCAGATTTTCTCCGTAAAAGTTTACTCTCCTCTGATTTACAAAAACAGATAGAGATATGGTTCACCCTTTGGCAATCTCAAAAACTAGAACAAATCAGCCGTGATGTTCATGAGATTTTAATTTCGATCCAGTCAGAACGTCAAGTCACCCAGGAACATGTATCTATTCTCTTAACCTGCGTACAGGAATTGATTAAAGAAGTTGGCAACTCCATTCCTCTCAGTCAAGACTTCCAAGACAAATATATGAGGTAGACACATGGAACATCGTTACCGAATCAATCTCAAGAAAGTGTTTTTTTATCTGATATTGAGTTGAACCAACTAAATAGAAATATCGACCAAAGTAGCTGCCAATCTTTTTCTGAATATGCGAGACGCACCCTACTTGACCCTGGAATGAATTTCATCACCATTGATACAAATGGCTACCAAGACTTAGTGTTTGAGTTGAAGAGGATTGGCAATAACATCAATCAGATTGCTCGAAGTGTGAACCAATCTCAGTTGATTTCTAGCGAAGAATTGCAAGAGTTGAAAAAGGGAATCGCTGAATTGATAAAAGAAGTTGAGAAAGAATTTACAATACAAGCTCAAAAGCTGAGGGAGTTCCATGGTCATCACTAAGCATTTTGCCATTCATGGAAAGAGTTATCGCAGAAAGCTCATCAAGTATATTCTCAATCCTGATAAAACAAAAAATCTTACCTTAGTGTCGGATTATGATATGAGGAATTTTCTGGACTTTCCTAGCTATGAGGAAATGGTGCAGATGTATCATGAAAATTTTATCAACAATGACACGCTTTACGATTTTCGACACGATAGGCTGGAGGAGAAACAACGACAAATCCATGCTCACCATATTATTCAGTCCTTTTCGCCAGAGGACAATCTCACTCCTGAACAAATCAATCAGATTGGTTATGAGACCATGAAAGAATTGACTAGTGGAAAGTTTCGCTTTATCGTTGCGACCCACGTTGATAAAGACCATCTGCATAATCACATCATTATAAACTCGGTTGACAGCAATTCTGACAAAAAACTTAAGTGGGATTATAAAGTGGAGCGAAATCTTCGAATGATTTCAGATAGATTTTCTAAAATTGCAGGGGCGAAAATTATAGAGAATCGCTATTCTCACCAGCAGTATGAAGTTTATCGCAAGACCAATCACAAGTATGAACTCAAGCAGCGACTCTATTTTTTGATGGAACATTCTAGAGACTTTGAGGATTTCAAAAAGAATGCTCCACTACTACATGTAGAAATGGATTTTAGCCACAAGCATGCGACCTTTTTTATGACGGACTCATCCATGAAACAGGTGGTGCGTGGCAATAAACTCAATCGCAAGCAACCTTATACAGAAGAATTTTTTAAGAATTACTTTGCCAAAAGGGAAATGGAAGAACTCATGGAATTTCTCTTATCAAAGGCTGAGAATATAGATGACTTGATTGAAACTGCGAAACTTTTTGATCTAACTATCATTCCCAAACAAAAGCATGTGTATTTCCAGTTGGCAGGAGTGGAGGTGAAAGAGACAGAACTAGACCAGAAAAAAATCTTTATGGTGTAGAATTTTTTTCCAAGATTATTTTGAGAGTAGAAAAAGATTGGCAAAATCCAGAAATTGAGGATTTGGTTCAATTTTATCAAGAAGAAAAATTTTCCAAAGAAAAAGAACTCCCAAGAGATGAGAAGTTCTGGGAATTCTATCAAGAGTTCAAGAGCAACAGAGATGCCGTTCATGAGTTTGAGGTAGAGTTGTCACTCAATCAAATTGAAAAAGTAGTAGATGATGGTATTTACATCAAGGTCAAGTTTGGTATTCGTCAGGAGGGGCTTATCTTTGTGCCGAATATGCAGCTCGATATTGAAGAGGAGAAGGTGAAAGTTTTTATTAGAGAAACTAGCTCCTACTATGTCTATCATAAAGACGATCCTGAGAAGAATCGCTACATGAAAGGTCGAACCTTGATTAGACAGTTCAGCTCTGAAAATCAAACGATTCCATTCCGCAGAAAAACGACAGTCGATATGATTAAAGAGAAGATTGAGGAAGTGTATACTTTACTTGAGCTGGATATGGATAAGCACTCTTATATTACAATTAAAGATGATTTAATTCATGAATTGGCAGCTTCAGAATTGAGAATCAATGCTTTGCAAGAACGAGTGACAACCTTAAATCAAGTAGCAGAATATTTACTGGCTTCAGTTGAAAAATAAGCAAAAAAATGAAATTGAATCTTTCAAAATTGAATATAACTGATAAAATTGGCATTGATGTTGTTGAGAAGGAATTGAATGAGTTAGGTATCCAGATAGAATTAGAGAGCAATAGATATGAGAATATCGTATTTAAAGTGAATAAGTTTATCAATCGTTTGAGTAAGAAAAATTTCAAAAGAAGAAGGATATGTTTTTCAAAAAATAGGAACCCAGACAACCATTATATAAAATGTGTATCTTTTATAAAACATATTTGGAATTATGATAATTTTTTTATTGCATCAGTCGTAGATTTAGTTATCACATACGATACAAAAAAATCATCATTTTGAGCAAATATCTCCTTATATTTATTCACTTATTTCCTTACTAGTTTTTTTATTGATTTGTTGGATAAATTCAACTGCTCAATGGTTTTTATCTTATCGTTTACTCTTATTTATCATTTTTTTCTTTTCAATCTCTTTTGCCAAGATGAACCTGACTTCAACTATCAAACTGGAGCAGGTGGAGAAATAAATCTGGAAAGACTACATTATTAAAAAAAGTATAGTAAATCAAGAAATAGATGGATATTTTTTTCAAAAGGTTTAAAAATTGGGTATTTTAGTCAAGAATTAAATACACTAGACCAAGATAAAAACACTCTTTGATAATATATATGAAACAAGTAGTCATAATAAACAATTAATTATAAACTTTCTTGCAATGCTAGATTTAAAATTTGATAAAATATTTGTTCCGTTTGGCAAGCTCTCTGGGGGTGAGCAAGTTAAAGGCCAACTTGCATCAGTCCTTCTGAGCGATTCAAATTTTTCTTATTTTTAGATGAACCAACAAACTTTCTTGATATTACCTCACTTAATGCACTAGAAAAAAATTCTTATTAAGTTATCCAGGTTCGATACTTTTGGTTTGTCATGACACATATTTTCAAGAAAGATTACATTTTAAAAAGTTATGCATTCTAAATAATAACTTGCTTCTAGAGTATTACTTTGAAGATTGATTGAGTAAACTAAATAGGTGAACCATTTTGTTTTTTTGATAGTTAATCAATATCCATGATGTAAAAAGCAGCGTAAAATCGTTGCTTTTTTTCTTTGTACGACTTATCCCGTGAGGTCTCATGGGAGTAAATAAGACGTAGTAACAACTAATCATAAGAAGTACCCTCGCCTATTGTTGTTATCAACTTATTCTTCGTTGAACAACAATGGCTGGGGCAGGCTCTCAGCCGAAGCCATAGTAGTGATGAAATTTCTGTAATGGAAAGGAATTCTCTTGTTACCCTTTGATAGAAGATCTTGGTATTGCTTTTTACTTTGAGGATGCCTATGCTTCTTGGCAAAGGGGAAATAACGAAACCTCCAATGGTTTACTCAGAGAATATTCCCTTAAAAAGGATGATTTAACAAGCTTTAGTGATGAAGACTTGTTCTCAGCACTGTTTCATATCAACCATCTACCACGCAAATGTTTAGGGTTACAGAACACCCTTCGAGGTACTTTTTAAATAAGTGGTAAAAATGTTGCACTTATTCTTGCAATTTATCTTTTTAAAAAAATAGGGTTAATCAGAGAAACATGGGTGCTTCATACTGGAAAAAAAGCTTGCAAAGATTGAAAAAAAGATGTAAAATGTTTGAAAATAAAAATCAACATTTAGATGATAGGGAGATTATGAGGTTTATGATACCATTGGATGCTAGTGTATTTATTTTAGGTGTAGTTAAAAAAATATTGACTATAATACCAAAAAAATGTAGAAAAAAAGCTTTATATTCACTTCCATAATTATCAAAAAAATCAATTTTTTTATGGTACTTCTTGAAAAAGACAGACAACGCATTTGAAATTAGTATTACTAGCGACTCACAACACTATTCACTAGAATTCATGGAAGAGTTTTGTAAACTAGTCAAACAAGAATTTGAGAATTTTTTTATCTTGAATATCATGGGAGGGATATTTAGATGGAATCAAAAAAACAACAAATTAGAAAAAAAGAATATTTTTTTCTATTAATTATCAGTAGTCAATTAAATGAATTTGGCACTACAATTTATGATTATGCCAATAAATTGGTTATAGCTTCTTCGGAGAGTAAATCAAATTACTACATGAGGATTTATCAATTTTCAGAGATCATTATACAATTGTTATTCAGCCTTTTTGGAGGTGTATTTGCGGACAGTAAGAATAAGAAAAAAATATTAATTGTTACTGATTTTATAGCTAGTTTACTTACCTTTATAGTTTTTTTATGTTTTATAGTGAAAGTAATGTATATATGTTGATAGTTACAAATATTTGTTTAGCAATTCTATATGCATTTAATGCTCCTACTTATAGAGCAATAGTAGGAGATTTATTAAGTAAAAAAATAACATTATTAAATATAATTCTTATTCAAAAATCAATTTCGGAATTTTTTTGAGTATCCTATCTCCAGTTATTGGGATGCTCACGATAGCATTAGTAGGATATAAATATGGAATGCTAGTTAATTCTCTTAGTTTTTTTATTATCTGGGTGTTTATCAGTTTTTTTCACTGAATTAAATTTTTTTGATAACTCTCCCAAAAAATCTGACGCCTTTTTCAATAAAGTATGGATTTAGTTACATTTATAACAATAAAGAGTTACTTCTTTTACTGATTTCAAGTTCGATGATTAACTTCTTTTCATCAGGAATAAACTTTTTATTTACCGTTTATTAATAAAATGTACGATTTGGATAAGTTATATGGCATGATTTTTAATTGGTCAAGCAGTTGGGAATATTATTGGGGCTGTATCGAATAATTTTTTTAAAAAGAAGTTTTTTTCGTCAAACCAATATAGTACATTCCTTTTGATATCATCTTTACCACTGATTATGATTCCTTTAGTGAAGATCTGGTCGATTACTTTACTTTTTGTTTTCATTATCATCATTAGCTATGACAATTTTTTTAATGTTCAAATGTTATCGTATTTACAGTCTACAATTGAAAAAGGAGTATTTAGGAAGGGTATTTAGTATAATTGCATTTTTTTGCTTTTAATGTTAATGCCTTTAGGAACGGTTGTATTTTTCATATTTTAACTTTAAAAACATTACTTGTTTTTGGAGTTGTAGGAGTAGGTGACTTACTAACTTGTATACTCTTAAAAATTTGCATTGAAGAGTTTAAAATGAATTCGAAATGGCATTGAAGTAATTACTATGATGAGTTATTCAATCGGTGTTGATTTTTGTAAAAAATAGACAGAGAAAAAACTTCTGTCATATTATGACAATTTCCCAGCTTTTTCTGAAAGTGACATCTACTTTTCTTAGGAGAAAACTAGATGTACTAACGGATAAGAGATTTGAGAGAAGATCACGATTTCACCCAAAAAAATTTGTTGCAAATTTACTTTCCTTCCCTCATACAAATTATGCAAAAAAATTGAGAGAGGAGAGGTTGCCCTAACGGCAGATGTCCTTGTGCAGCTTTCTAAACTCTATAACGTTAGTACGGATTACCTATTAGGGTTAACAGATTGTCCAGATATGATAAAACATAAAAAAATGCTAAACTAGAAACTGATAAATTGTGTCCTCAAAACCGTGACGAGGATAAAAAATTGAATTCTCGAGGGATAGACAACACATATATGTATGATGTGATAAAGAATTAGAGTTTCGTAGTTGGTACATAAAAAAATAGGAATACTGTCTAAAAATATATATGATTGGAAAAAAATATTGAGAAATTTCAAATAAAAAAACAGGGATATTTTTTTGAAAAAAATTATACGTGAATTAGCTTTTTTTATTAGTCTCAAAAACTATCTCCAATTTATCAAAGAAAAAAATTAGTTGATTTATCTTTTAATATTGTTCACAGTTTAGGTTATACTGATTTGAACGTTCAGCAGAAGAGACAGCTTGAGGAAAGTATAGAAAAAAATAAATTATTTCTCTATTTACATAGCTAAGAGATTGAATAAAGTTGAAAAACATGCTTAGGAATCAAGAGGTTAATTCTATTGATTTCAGAAAACTAAAAAGATGAATACGGAATATTTCATGAATGGATAGTAGCAAAAATATTCTTATATTCTCAAGGATAGAGGTATTCATATAGAAATAAAAAAACGGAATTCTATTCGAAGTTTCTCCTTAGAAAACGATGATAGAACTGTAGATATTGATGAACTATTAGGAGAAAAAAATGTCTAAAAACACTTGATATTGTTGGTTTTTTTCTGAAATACACAGAATAATTGTAAGTAAACATTGATTTGTGAATCTTCGAAGATAAAAACAATATAAAAATCTTATTAATTGCTTTGAATCGATGGAGTGGCTTATCTACATCTGTTAATGCAACGGATAATTTTATTGTTAAATCGTGCCTATTATAAAAATTTTTTTATGTTCTGAAAGTAAGAGATTCACAATCAAAAATATCATGTTGATCTTTTTTTCAATTTGCTGGTTTACAGAAATCTGTACATCATTAATTCCTTCCATAACAAAAATTATGTGACTTTTTGTTACCGGATTACTGCTGATTTTTTTAATAGCTTATAACATTATTAGACGGTTAATAGATTTTTGACCGTCTTTCTTAATATTGTCTTACCTATAATAGATGAGCTTATGAGAAGTGTTTAATAAATTAACTTTTAGTTCAAAAATGTCCAATTTGGACACTTTGAATGATTTCTTAGTTTTATATATTATACTTTTCTCAGGAGAAAGCTGTATGTACAGACGATTAAGGGATTTGAGGGAAGATCGTGATTTAACCCAAAAAGAATTAGCAAAATTACTTTTCATTTACAACTTCAGCATATTCAAAGATAGAGCGCGGAGAACGAACTCTCACTGCAGAAGTCTTAATCGATCTCTCAAATTTTTATAATGTAAGTACAGATTATTTATTGGGTATTACAGATTATCCTAATAAAATTGTCCATATTTCATATCTCGTGAAATTAAGAAGAATTTAATTAGAACATTGACAATTGAATAGTCCAAAATGGTACTTTCCTCATTTGTGGAGCAGTTTTGAATGGCTCGCCATGATAAGAGCGACATTAAAACCATCAATAAAATAGAGCGATACTTTATATGCCATGATACAAATGATATACAATGATACTTCTGACCGTTCAGGCTGCCACCGTAAAAGAGCAGCAAGTGTAATTCTTATGATGACTTCATCAGTCATGCCATGGAGGTGAAAAAAATCTAAGAAAGGAAGTAGTAAAATCATGGAAACAGTAAACTATAAAGATTTAGTTGCGATTGGTTTTCCAGAGCACACATCTAGAAATATTATTAGACAAGCAAAAAAGATTGCTGTAAAAAAGTTTGAAGAAGCTAGAAAAAATGATAAGAATGCGGTACAATTAGGATGTTCACCTTTCGATAATAAAAAGGTTAGGCATTGCTCCTAAAAAAATATTGTAGAAAAATTTAATTGGTATTTCTTTTTTTCAGATATAGAAGGTGAGAAAAAAATGGTTATATCAAAGACAAAGAAATATAAAGGTGTATACAAAGATTCAAAAGGAAAAAAATTTACTTTCAAATTGAATTAGGAGTTGATCCAATAACTGGGAAAAAGAATTCAAAAGAAAGGAAGGAAAAAATCAACAGGGACTACCGTTTAATTCTTTTTAAGGAAGCTTATGAAGAGATACTTCGTTTAAAAACATGAATTTGTGAACTCTACTATTAATAATAGTTTTCTAACTTTTAGAGAGTTTATGGAAGAGATTTATTTAAAAATATTATCAACAAAAAGTTCAATTTGTAACTTATCAGACCGCTTTACCACATCATCAGTTATTTATTAAGCAATTTGGTAGTAAAAAAATTATCAGATATTAGTACTATTGACTGTGAGAGATTTCGCTTAGCTATTATAGACAAGTATTCTAGTAACTATGCTAAAAATATGTGGTCTAGATTTAAAGCATGTCTGGGCTATGCAGAAAGATTGGGTTATATTGATAGAGTTCCTTTTAAAGGATTAGATAATCCTAGAGGAAAGCACCCTGATACAAAATTTTGGACATTTGATGAATTTAAGAAGGTAATAAACTCTTTCGATATTAGTGAGTATGAGGGACTCCATAATTACATGACGATCTGGTTATATTTTATGACTGGCTTAAGAGTTAGTGAGGGTATTGCTCTTAAATGGGAAGACATTGATTTTGAACGTAAATGGATTCATGTTCATTCGACAATTGAGAAAGACAAAAACGGTGTATGGTATGCTAAACAACAAACAAAGACAGTAGCAGGGAATCGTAAAATTGATTTAGATGATTTTACGATTACAATACTTAAAAAATGGCGAGAAGTTCAAATCAAGAATGATGAAAAAGATTATGTAATATCACGTTTTGGCGCCCCCTTGTGTAAGTCTACAATTTCTAGGATAATAAAAAGGCATGCTAAGATTACTGGTGTACCAGAAATTACGGGGAAAGGATTAAGACATAGTCATGCATCTTATCTTATAAATGTGTTACATAAGGATACTTTATATGTTTCATATCGATTAGGACACGCTGATAAGTCAACCACGTTGAATACATATAGTCATTGGTATTATTCAGGTGATTCAACAATTTCAGAAGAGATTACAAGCAGTTTAGATAATCTTGGATTATCAATTTACCTACCAAATTCCTGCCAGAGTTGAAAAATTGAGGAATTAACCCACTAATACTGGGAGAAAAATAGGATTTTGCAAATTGTTACTCTTAAATAATAGAGCAACTACATTCGTAGCTTAAAAACATGATTAAACCGCTATTCTTAGGAATAGCGTTTTTTTCTTTTTATGTTCCATGGGGCACAAATGGGGCAGTTAAATTAATTTGGCTAAGAAATATATAGGACTAGTGATAAAAATAATTTTACTTTTTCATTCCTTTTTGTTATAATAGACGATAAGAAAGAATATCTTATCAGTAAATCCCAAGCGAGCCTGTGGTAGTGAGAGTCAGGTGATTGAGAGATGAGTGTGGCGCTTTTGGTAAATTTTAAAAAATAATGAAGTAATAAATTAGGGTGGAACCGCGTTTCTGACGCCCCTAGGTCACTTGACTTAGGAGCAAAGACACGGTTCTTTTTGTATTCTAGGTCGCAAGAATTTATAATAAAGGAGTAAATAATGTCTAAAAAAATTAACCTTTCAAGAAATTATCCTTACTTTGCAACAATACTGGAATGATCAGGGTTGTATGCTCATGCAGGCTTATGATAACGAAAAAGGTGCGGGAACCATGAGTCCTTACACTTTCCTTCGTGCTATTGGTCCTGAGCCATGGAATGCAGCTTACGTAGAGCCATCACGTCGTCCAGCAGACGGTCGTTACGGGGAAAATCCAAACCGTCTTTACCAACACCATCAATTCCAAGTGGTCATGAAACCATCACCTTCAAACATCCAAGAGCTCTACCTTGAGTCATTGGAAAAATTGGGAATCAATCCTTTGGAACACGATATTCGTTTCGTTGAAGATAACTGGGAAAACCCATCAACTGGTTCAGCTGGTCTTGGATGGGAAGTGTGGCTTGATGGTATGGAAATCACTCAGTTCACTTACTTCCAACAAGTAGGTGGTTTGGCAACTGGACCTGTTACCGCTGAAGTTACTTATGGTTTAGAGCGTTTAGCTTCTTACATCCAAGAAGTAGATTCTGTTTACGATATTGAGTGGGCTCCAGGTGTCAAATATGGAGAAATCTTCCTTCAACCAGAATATGAGCATTCAAAATACAGCTTTGAAGTTTCTGACCAAGATATGCTTCTTGAAAACTTCGAAAAATTTGAAAAAGAAGCAGGACGTGCCTTGGAATTGGGTCTTGTTCACCCAGCCTATGACTACGTTTTGAAATGTTCACATACTTTCAACTTGCTTGATGCTCGTGGAGCAGTATCCGTTACAGAACGTGCAGGTTACATTGCTCGCATCCGTAACTTGGCCCGTGTCGTAGCTAAAACATTCGTAGCTGAACGCAAGAAACTTGGTTACCCACTTCTTGACGAAGCCACACGTGCTCAACTCCTAGCAGAAGAGGAATAATAAAAACAGTTACAAGAATAGAAAAAGGGCGAACAAAGTGAGCCCGTATGGCACCCAGAGGTAAGTCAAAGACTTGCAAAAGGGATAGGCACCGCCGTACTGGTATCTGGGGATTTTTGAAACTTTAGGTTCAAAAATCAGTTTCCTAAATCCACTTTTGATGAGACTGTTGGAAATCTTTGTCTAGAAGACAGAGGATTTCCCCACAGACTTACAAAGTTAGTTAGCAACGTCCCCAGTACCTAAGGTGCCTATCAAAAAGAAGAAATTTTGTAAAGGAAAAAACATGGCAAAAAATTTATTAGTAGAACTAGGACTCGAAGAGTTACCAGCCTACGTTGTCACACCAAGTGAAAAACAACTAGGTGAAAAAATGGCAGCCTTTTTGGATAATAACCGCCTTTCATATGAAGGAATTCAAACTTTTTCAACTCCACGTCGTTTGGCTGTTCGCGTACTTGGCTTGGCAGACCAACAAACGGATTTGACTGAAGATTTTAAAGGACCTTCTAAAAAAATTGCTTTGGATGCAGAAGGAAATTTCTCTAAAGCAGCGCAAGGGTTTGTCCGTGGTAAAGGATTGACTGTATATGATATCGAATTCCGTGAAATCAAAGGTGAAGAATATGTCTACGTAACTAAGCATGAGGCTGGAAAACCAGCTGAGGAAGTTTTGGCTGGAATTCCAGAAGTATTGGCTAGTTTAAGCTTCCCGGTAAGTATGCACTGGGCAAACAATACCTTTGAATATATCCGTCCAGTCCATACGTTGACAGTTCTTTTGGATGATGTGGCACTCGATATGGATTTCTTAGATATTCATTCAGGAAGAGTTAGCCGTGGACATCGTTTCCTTGGTCACGAAGTAGAAATTCAACATGCTGACAGCTATGAAGAAGACCTGCGCAAAGTTTATGTTATTGCAGATAGCATTGAACGCGAAAATATGATTCGTGAGCAAATTAAGGCTATCGAAGCTGCAGAAGGTGTTCAGGTACAAATTGATGAAGGACTCTTGAATGAAGTTCTGAATTTGGTTGAATACCCAACTGCCTTCATGGGGAATTTTGATCCTAAGTACCTAGAGGTTCCAGAAGAAGTCTTGGTCACTTCAATGGAGACTCATCAACGTTACTTTGTAGTTCGTGACCTTGATGGAAATCTAAAACCAAACTTTATTTCTGTTCGTAACGGAAATGCAGAGTATCTGGATAATGTTATCCGAGGAAATGAGAAAGTCTTAGTTGCACGTCTGGAAGATGGTGAATTCTTCTGGCGTGAAGACCAAAAAAACTCAAGATTGAAGATCTTATAGCCAAGTTATCACACGTAACTTTCCACGAAAAGATTGGTTCACTTCGTGAGCACATGATTCGTACAGGGCAAATTGCTATCCTTTTGGCAGAAAAAGCAGGTTTATCAGTTGATGAAACTGTTGACCTTGCTCGTGCTGCAGCCATTTATAAGTTTGACCTCTTGACTGGTATGGTTGGTGAATTTGATGAGCTTCAAGGGATCATGGGTGAGAAATATGCTCTTCTCGCTGGTGAGAATGCAGTAGTAGCACAAGCTATTCGTGAACACTACCTTCCAGATTCTGCAGATGGTGCTCTTCCTGAGTCTAAAGTCGGAGCTATCCTAGCACTAGCTGATAAATTGGATACTCTCTTGTCCTTCTTCTCTGTTGGCTTGATTCCATCTGGTTCAAATGACCCTTATGCTCTTCGTCGAGCAACACAAGGGATTGTCCGTATCTTGGAAGACTTTGGCTGGAATATTCCAATGGACGAATTGATTGCTAGCCTTTATGCTTTATCATTTGATAGCCTAACTTACGATAATCAAGAAGAAGTGCTTAACTTCATCAAAGCTCGTGTTGATAAGATGATGGGGTCTACTGCAAAAGATATTAAGGAAGCTGTTCTAGCAAGCTCAAACTTTGTTGTTGCAGATATGATTGAAGCAGCAGAAGCACTGAAAGAAGCATCTCTAAATAGTGACTACAAACCAGCTGTTGAATCCTTATCTCGTGCCTTTAACCTAGCGGAAAAAAAGCAGAAGGTTCAGTCAAAGTTGATACTAGTCTCTTTGAAAATGAACAGGAAAAAAAGAACTAGCTCAAGCAGTAGAAAATCTAGAATTGAAAGGTTCAGCTAGTGATAAATTAACGCAATTATTTGCTCTTAGTCCTGTCATTGATGCATTCTTTGACAATACAATGGTTATGGCAGAGGATGTTGATGTTAAGAATAATCGCCTAGCTATTCTAGCTGAACTTGTGAATAAAGCAAAAACTGTCGCTGCTTTTAATCTTCTTAATACAAAAATAGAAATTAAAAAAAGTAGATTGGAGGTTCAAATATGACACCAGAAAAAATCGCTCGTATTAATGAGCTTGCGAAAAAGAAAAAAACTGAAGGCTTGACTGCAGAAGAAAAAGTAGAACAAGCTAAACTTCGTGAGGAATATATCGAAGGCTATCGTCGTTCAGTTCGTCATCACATTGAAGGGATCAAAATCGTAGATGAAGATGGAAATGATGTGACTCCTGAAAAACTTCGTCAGGTACAACGTGAAAAAGGCTTACATGGTCGTAGTCTTGACGATCCAAATTCATAATTTTTGAGATATAGAAAGAGAATGGGCAAAAACTCAATTTGAAAATAAAATTGAGCAAATCTTTCCACTATAAAACGCATAGTATCAAGCAAGTTTTTGTGAACACCTGATATTGTGCGTTTTTCTTATTTTTAAAGTTTTTTGCCAGACTCTTTTGGTACGACTTGTCCAGTGAGGTCTCATGAAATCTCCGTAGTAACCATGAATCGTAAGAAGTCAGCCAAGTCCATAGTATAATGGATTGAATCTGGAATAGTACACCAAGGATTCTAAAGCGTTTTTAGAAATTAATTTGACTTTCCTAATCTCTTTGTTCATATCTTATTTCAATCCAATATAGTGATGAAACTCCTGTAATGGAAGTGGAACTAAGGGTTGAACAATTGAAAGAGTTTCTCTCGAATTAGAATTATCTATTCTGACTTTTGGACTGATAAGACTGTGGCTTGAAAACTAAAATGATTGCTATTGTGCATAAAAATAGAAAATCCCTGATGGAACGATCCTGCAGAATGAGAAATGATAGGGGATAAACTCTCTTTAAAGTTTAGTTGAACCGCCGATGCTGAACGGCACGTGAGGTGGTGTTAGATAGGTTAGAAATTAGCCTCTACTCGATTTATGCTAAATGATGACAATGAGAGGGATTTGAATATAAGTTTACTAAAGAAAAAAATATTCTCGATAATTGCAGATAATGATTTGATTTTTTTAGGAAGGAAAGAGTAAAAATTTGATTAATATAACAATTTCTTAGGAGTGTAATGATGAATGGTTTAGTTTTAGGCTTAGATATTGGTATTGCGTCAGTTGGAGCGGGTATTCTAAAAAAAGATACTGGTGAGATTATCCATGCGAATTCTCGTCTTTTTCCAGCTGCAACAGCTGATAATAATGTTCTAAGAAGGAGCAGTAGACAGGCTAGACGATCAACTCGTCGAAAAAAAGACATCGTGCTGTTCGTCTTCATGATTTATTTGAAGACTATGCTTTGTTAACTGATTTTTTTCAAAGGTTTCTATTAATTTAAATCCTTATAAACTTCGTGTAGAAGGAATGAATATACAACTGACAACCGAAGAGTTATTTATCGCCCTCAAGAATATTATTAAGAGAAGGGGAATTAGCTACTTAGATGATGCTTCTGAGGATGGTGGTACAGTATCGTCTGATTACGGTAAGGCAGTTGAAGAAAATAGAAAATTACTTTCGGAACAGACACCAGGCCAAATTCAACTAGAACGATTCGAAAAATATGGTCAGGTTAGAGGAGATTTCACTGTTGTGGAAAATGGTGAAAAGCGTCGTTTGATCAATGTTTTTTCAACTTCTGCATATAGCAAAGAAGCTGAAAGAATTCTTAGAAAACAGCAAGAATTCAATAATAAGATTACTGATGACTTTATAGATGATTATTTGACAATCCTTACAGGTAAAAGAAAATACTATCATGGGCCAGGAAATAAAAAATCACGGACTGATTATGGAAGGTATACTACTAAGAAAGATTCTGAAGGTAAGTACATAACATTAGATAATATTTTTTTGGTGTTTTAATTGGTAAATGTACCTTTTATCCTGATGAATATCGTGCTTCAAAAGCTTCTTATACTTCTCAAGAGTTTAACTTATTAAATGATTTAAATAATTTAACTGTTCCAACAGAAACTAAGAAACTAAGTGAGGAACAAAAGAAAACTATTGTTGAGTATGCAAAGTCGGCTAAAACATTAGGAGCTTCAACCTTATTGAAGTATATTGCTAAGCTAATTGATGCCTCGGTAGATCAGATACATGGTTATCGAGTTGACGTAAATAAAAAATCTGAAATGCACACCTTTGATGTTTATCGGAAAATGCAATCTTTAGAGACTTTTAATGTTAATGAAATGCCTAGAGAAGTTCTAGATGAGCTTGCTCATATTCTAACATTAAATACAGAGCGAGAAGGTATAGAAGAAGCTATCAACACGAAGTTAAAGGGTACATTTAATCAAGATCAAGTACTGGAATTGGTTCAATTTAGAAAAAATAATAGCAGTTTATTTAGTAAGGGGTGGCATAATTTCTCTCTTAAACTCATGATGGAGTTGATTCCAGAATTGTATGAGACTTCAGAAGAACAAATGACAATTCTCACACGACTAGGGAAACAAAAATCTAAAGAGACATCAAAACGAACCAAGTATATTGATGAAAAAGAAATAACAGAGGAAATTTATAATCCTGTAGTAGCAAAATCAGTCAGACAAGCCATAAAGATAATCAACGAAGCGACTAAACAGTATGGAATCTTTGATAATATCGTTATTGAAATGGCGCGTGAAAATAATGAAGAAGAAGCTAAGAAGGACTATATTAAGCGACAAAAAGCTAACCTAGATGAAAAAAATGCCGCAATGGAAAAAGCGGCTTTTCCAATACAATGGGAAAAAAAGAGTTACCGGATAGTATTTTTTTCATGGACATAAGGAATTAGCTACTAAGATTCGTTTATGGCATCAACAAGGAGAAAAAGTGTCTTTACACTGGGAAGAATATCCCAATTTCAGATTTGATTCAAAATCAATACAAGTATGAAATTGATCATATTCTACCTCTATCTTTATCTTTTGATGATAGTTTATCTAATAAGGTATTAGTACTTGCTACGGCAAACCAAGAAAAAGGGACAACGTACACCGTTTCAGGCTTTAGATAGTATGGATGATGCTTGGTCTTACCGTGAGTTTAAATCATATGTAAAAGATTCTAAATTATTAGGTGATAAAAAGAAAGATTATCTATTAACGGAAGAAGATATTAGTAAAATAGAGGTTAAACAGAAGTTTATCGAACGAAATATAGTAGATACTCGGTATTCTTCTCGAGTTGTTTTAAATGCTCTACAAGATTTTTATAAAAATCATCATTTCGATACAACAATTTCTGTGGTACGTGGGCAGTTCACTTCTCAGCTAAGAAGAAAGTGGGGACTTGAAAAATCTCGTGAGACCTACCACCACCATGCTGTTGATGCCTTGATTATTGCTGCTTCTAGCCAATTAAGATTATGGAAGAAACAGAATAATCCTCTGATTTCTTATAAAGCAGGACAATTCGTTGACTCAGAGACTGGAGAAATCCTTTCATTAAGTGACGATGAATATAAAGAATTAGTATTTAAAGCGCCATATGACCATTTCGTTGATACATTACGTAGCAAGACATTTGAGGATAGCATTTTGTTTTCTTATCAAGTAGATTCAAAATATAATCGAAAAAAATTTCAGACGCTACCATTTACTCAACAAGAAAAAGCAAAAATTGGATAAGGATAAATCTGAAGAAACTTATGTTCTAGGTAAGATTAAAGATATTTATAGTCAAGCAGGTTATGATGCTTTCATTAAAATTTACAATAAAGATAAGAGTAAATTCTTGATGTATCACAAAGATTCACAAACATTTGAGAAGGTAATTGAAGAGATTTTTAAGAACCTATCCTTCTAAAAGAATTTAATGAGAAGAATAAAGAAGTTCCTTGCAACCCTTTTTGAGAAATATAGACAAGAAAACGGACCTATTCGTAAGTACAGTAAAAAAAGGCAATGGTCCAGAAATTAAAAGCCTGAAATACTATGATAAAAATATTCCTGAATCATTTATTAACATAACTCCTTCTAATAGTAAAAAAATAAAGTAATCCTACGTCAATTAAATCCTTGGAGAACAGATGTCTATTTTAATCATCAGACGGAGAAGTATGAGTTGCTTGGATTAAAATATGCAGATTTACAATTTGAAAAAGAAGACTGGGACTTATTCTATAACTATTGATAAATATAATGAAATTAAAGAAAAAAAGAAGGAGTGGGGGAGCAGTCAGAATTCAAATTCACCTTATAAAAAAATGACTTGCTTTTTAATTAAGGATACGAAAAAAATAACGAGAAACAGATTTTTAGATTCTTATCTAGAACAATGCCAAATGTGAAACATTATGTAGAACTAAAAACCTTATGATAAAAGCCAAATTTGATGGTAACCAACCATTGATAACAATCTTTGGAAATGTTGCAAAAGGAGGACAGTGTTTGAAAGGATTAAATAAATCAAATATCTCCATTTTTAAAAGTCAAAACAGATGTTTTAGGTAATAAACATTTCATCAAAAAAAGAGGGTGACGAACCAAAACTCAAATTTTAAAAAAATTTTTAAAAATAGAGTTGCAAACGCTTTTTGCAATGTATTATAATAGTAACTGTAAGGGACGCCTTACACAGTTACTTAAATCTTGCAGAAGCTACAAAGATAAGGCTTCATGCCGAATTCAACACCCTGTCAATTATGGCGGGGTGTTTTCGTTTTGTAAAGAGGATAAAATTATGACTTGGAGAATTGTACATGTTTGCCAGAGTGAAAAAAATGCAATTAAAGTTGGATAATATTTTAATCAAGAAAATGGGTCAAGACTATGTGATCCCACTGAGTGATATTTCGATAATCGTAGCAGAAGGAGGGGAGACTGTTGTAACTCTGAGGTTATTAAGTGCTTTAAGTAAGTATAATATTGCCTTGATTGTCTGTGATAATGAGCACTTACCTACAGGGATTTACCATTCACAAAATGGTCATTTCAGAGCTTATAAAAAATTACAAGAGCAATTATTGTGGACGCAAGAACAAAAAAATAAATTATGGCAGATAGTAACCTATTTCAAAATAAATAATCAGCAAGATGTTCTTGCAATGTTTGAGAAAAACCTTGATTGTATCCAATTATTAGCGGACTATAAAGAACATATTGAATTCGGGGACAAAACCAATCGTGAGGGACATGCGGCCAAAGTTTATTTCAATGAATTATTTGGAAAGAAATTTGTTCGCCTTACTCAACAGGAAACTGATGTCATCAATGCAGGACTAAATTACGGCTACGCAATTATGAGAGCGCAGATGGCACGGATTGTTGCGGGTTACGGTTTAAATCCCTTAATCGGGATTTTCCATAAGAATGAATATAACCAATTTAACTTGGTTGATGACTTAATGGAACCTTTTCGGCAGATTATCGATGTTTGGGTCTATCAAAATTTACGAGATGAAGAATATTTAAAATATGAGTTCAGATTAGCCTTAACAGATACACTAAATGCAAAGATTCGTTATGGGAAAGAAACGTGTTCGGTAACAGTAGCAATGGATAAATATGTCAAAGGTTTTCTAAAATGTATTTCTGATAAGGATACGAGTAAATTTTACTGTCCTGTGGTATCGAGCATAGAATGGAGTTAAAGAAATGAGGTACGAAGCATTGAGATTATTGTGTTTTTTTGATCTACCAATGGAAACAAATCAAGACAAAAGAGTTTATCGCAATTTTCGGAAAGATTTAATTGCCAATGGTTTTGAGATGTTACAGTTTTCTGTTTATTATAGAACCTGTCCGAATAGAAGTTTTGCTAGTAAATTCTATAAAAAATTAAGTCAGAGTAATCTACCAAGTGGAAATGTCCGTTTGTTAGCAGTGACAGAGAAACAATTTTCTGAAATGGTTTTGATTATTGGTGGGAAAACAAAACAAGAAGAAGTAGTCAGTGATCATAAGTTGGTAGTTATATGAAAATGAACGTCAGTCATCCATACAAGGATAATATTACATTGAGTTTTGGACAATTTACCCAAGTTGTAGGTCAAGATCAACAAGTAAAGTACTATATTTGGCAGATCCTGTTATGGTATTTTGGAGGTAAAAAATATAGTGAGGAAGATTTAGTCCTATTCGAACAAAATGAACCTAAAATCTTAATAGACGATACGGTGGTTTCACGTTCGGAATTCAGAGTGATTCAACTATCGAACATTAACGATCTAATTGAACAAATGGAATATAAAAAAAGGATCAGTAGCTTATGATTATTTAAAGAAAAAGATTAATTCTACAGAAATAATAGAGCAAATTGAAAAATATCAATGATAATCTCAATAGGATTTCATTGCTATTAAATCAAAAATTTGAATCTTCAACTAGAAGAGATTAATTATCATACAGAAGCGAAATATTTTAATACAGACCAATTGATTCAAAAAAATTTTTTGCCCTATTTTTGGACAAAACGATAAAAAAATATCCTTTGAATTTGTAGACAATAAGAAAAAAAGTTTTTTTATTATTTCTTTCCATGTTAGAAGTTGTAGTTACGAATAGTTCTGAAAAGATCTTACTTGTCTTACGAAATTTAGGTGATTATCTATCTTACAAGGAATTTGTTGAGTGTTGCGAAAAGATGGAACTTTTAACAAATCATAGTGACTTGCTTTTATATTATTTCGTTTCCTTCAAATGAAGGCTATCTTCATCTTACTAAAGAAGTAATGGAGGAGATTAATATCGTTTCTGATTACGTTGATCATTTTTATTCTTTAGCATTTATGTACGAACGATTTAGCAATCAATACCCAATAAATCAAATACCAGATGAGAAAAGAATTTTTAAACTCTTTAAGAAAGATTGCTTCCTATTTATTTAGTGTAGACATTCTTCACATGAGTTTATCCATAGAGGATCAAGTAGTATTAAAGATTTTTAAATAATTTGTATCAGTATGAAATGAAAACAAAAATTCTCTATTGGATCAATCAATCCTATGTTATTGAAATATTTGGAAGAATAGTATTGACGAGTGGGATTTAAGAATTTATAATATCTTTGAGGGCACAAAAAAATCAAAAATTGACGAATTTGAGGTTTTTGTACTCTCAAGATTTAAGTAACTGTACAACCTTGTAATTTGACCCAAGTGAAGTCATCTGGTTTTTGTACTCTCAAGATTTAAGTAACTGTACAACCGAACCTGAATTGATCTTCAGTCCTATTGTGTTTTTGTACTCTCAAGATTTAAGTAACTGTACAACTAAACCATCCGCGGTAACCCAAAGACCTAGTTTTTTTGTACTCTCAAGATTTAAGTAACTGTACAACAAAGGTTCAAGTGAAGAGGACCGTACGAGTGTTTTTTTGTACTCTCAAGATTTAAGTAACTGTACAACACACTTGCGCCGAGTAGATTATAGTTTTGGGTTTTTTTGTACTCTCAAGATTTAAGTAACTGTACAACACCTTACCGACGAACGGCGCCAAGTGATGTGTTTTTGTACTCTCAAGATTTAAGTAACTGTACAACCATCTGGTATTAGACAAGAGATTGTCAATGGTTTTTGTACTCTCAAGATTTAAGTAACTGTACAACAAGAACGAAGGAGAACAATAATGGATATTGGTTTTTGTACTCTCAAGATTTAAGTAACTGTACAACCTTATTTAATTGTTTCTCATACAACAACAGGTTTTTGTACTCTCAAGATTTAAGTAACTGTACAACTTTCTTTTGCAATCAAGCCATATTTGGTGGGTTTTTGTACTCTCAAGATTTAAGTAACTGTACAACTGCAATTCAATTTATTGATTTACTTTCATTGTGATATAATCATACTAAAAACCGCTCTGCTGAGCGGTTTTTTGGGCTATTCTATCTATTTTTTCTACAACACCCAAGTACGAATGGCATGGGCTACGCCAGATTCGTCATTAGATTTAGTGATGTATTTGGCGATTTTTTTGAGTTCTGGGTTTCCGTTTTCCATAACGACGGGATTACCTACGACTTCGAGCATAGCACGGTCATTTTCTTCGTCTCCGATAGCCATGGTTTCATCCTTGCTTAGTCCAAGTTTCTCAGCTAGGTGAGTGATAGCTGACCCCTTGTCTACATTCTTTTTAAGGAGCTCAAGGTAGAAAGGAGCAGATTTGTTGATGGAGTAGCGCTCATAAAATTCTGCAGGAATCTTTTCGATAGCGGCATCGAGAATTTCCGGTTCATCGATAAACATACACTTGACGATTTCCTTATCAGCCATTTCTTCAGGTGTACGGTAGAAGATGGGCATGCTGACGAGGGTTGATTCGTGAACGGTATATTTTCCGATATTGCGATTGGCGGTATAGATGCCGTCCTTGGTAATAGCGTGCATATGGACGCCAAGTTTGCGGCTGAGGAATTCCATATCTAGATAATCCTCAAAAGTCAAGGATTCACTGATAATCTCATGCCCTGTAGCAGTTTCTTGGACAAGGGCACCGTTGAAGGTCACTACATAGTCACCTTCATCTCGTAATTTCAAGTCATCTAGAAGTTTGGCAACTCCTGCGATAGGACGTCCAGTTGCAATCATAACTTTGACACCAGCTTTTTTGGCATCTTGAATAGCGGCAAATACTTCAGGAGTGATTTCCTTTTTACTGTTGACAAGGGTTCCGTCTATATCGACAGCGATTAGTTTAATACTCATATAGTTCCTCTTTTAGTTTTTATTTGGTTTGAAATGATCATTTTCAATTAAGTGTAAAAATTGCTGAGTAATGCTTGCGAAGATGCTGTTTTGATCCAACATTTCTTTTGGGAAATAGAAACGATTATCTCCGTGGCGACTGCCAGCAAGGGATTGAACGATAGGCGAAAGGCTAGAAAGTTCTGCTAGTTCTCCATTTTTTTGTATAATCTCAATCTGCGTTCGTGGATTTTCAGATTCAGGACGATAGATATCATAAGGAAGGTCAAAGTTCTTATGAATAGCTGTATAATAGTCAGGATCAAAGCCGATATCTTCTACCAGTTTTCTCATAGATGCAAGCTGTTCTTGATCTTCTTGTGAAAAGGTGATGGATTTAAAGACCTTGCGATTGACAAAGCGTTGCGATAAGTCTGCGAGAATCTTGTCAGGACTGGTCATCCAGAGCTGGAAATAGGTATTCATAACTCCGTCATCCAAGGACAGATAGTCAGTCAAGCTAACATTCTTTTCGAAAAATGGGAGTAGATGTGGGGATGTAAGAGTAAAGAAGTCCTTATTGTCTGGATAAAGTTCTTTAGCACGTTTCAAAAGATTCTGCAGAAGGACTTCCATAGCACGTGTGGCAGGATGGAAATAAACCTGCATATACATTTGATAGCGACTAAGAACATAGTCTTCGATGGCATGCATCCCGTTTCGTTGAAAGGCAATTCCGTTCTCGATAGGGCGAATAACTCGTAAGATACGTGTTAAGTCAAATTCCCCATAAGAAGCACCTGTAAAATAGGAGTCACGTAAGAGATAGTCCATGCGATCTGCATCGATTTGACTCGAAATCAGCTGGACCACCTGCTTATTTGGATAAGTGTGGTCTATAACGCTAGCTACCTTTTCAGGGAAATCTGGGGCTACCTGTAAAAAGAACCTTGTGAATTTCTGTCTCAGGGCTTTGGATAATTTCCTGCGTAATCGCCTCATGATCGGTATCAAAGAGATTTTCAAAAGTATGCGAATAGGCACCATGTCCTAGGTCATGAAGGAGGGCTGCAGTCATGGTTAGGAGGGACTCCGAAGGATCCCATTCTTTAGGATACTTTTCCTCAAAAATCTCGGTGATGCGTCGTGCAATCTCGTAAACTCCCAGACAGTGAGAGAAACGACTATGTTCTCCACCATGAAAGGTATAACTGGATGTTCCGAGCTGCTTGATACGACGAAGCCGTTGAAATTCTTTGGTATTGATTAAGTCATAGATAATCTGATTATCAACATGGATATAATTGTGAACAGGGTCACGAAACACTTTTTCATTCATAAAACCATTATAGCAAAAAGCTACAGTTTTTGGTAAAATAGTAGGATAAGAGTGAAGAAAGAGGACTTGAAGTGAAAGATTCGAATGAGAAATACCATCCAATTTGATGAACAATTGGAAGTGATCGACCAACTTTATGACGTTGAGTTACGTGAGAAAGGTGATTTTTCCTATCTCCTTTTTTACAATGAAGAGAAAGAAAAAGTGGTACTCAAGTTTAATGATACAGAGTTGGTGATGTCTCGATTTTCCAATCCTAAGACCATCATGCGTTTTCTGAAGGAAGCTGATAGTTTAGCCTATATTCCTACACCAATAGGGATACAGGAGTTTATCATCCAAACAAGCCATTATCAAGTTGAACAGCAAAAGATTGAACTAGCCTATCAACTACAAAACAAAGAAGGAACTCCATTTGCGAACTACCGCTTAGAAATTACTTGGGGATAAAAAGTTGAGGAGAAATCATTAGATAAAGTTTCGATTTCCTGGTTCTAAATCAGCTAGCAGGCAAAGTTTTTTTTTACTAATAAAAAATGAGGTTGGGATTTTTATCCCAGCCTCTATTTGATATAGAGTTCTTGATTTTTCAAGACGATTTCACGTACACTTGCAAATTTCTTCAGCTTTTTGATTTCTTCGGGATGCGTTACAAGTGTGATTACATAGCCCTCTTTGCCCATACGTCCTGTACGGCCAGCGCGGTGAGTGTAAGTTTCCATATCTCTAGGAACGTCAAAGTTAACCACGCATTCCAAGCTATCAATGTCGATACCACGAGCTAGAAGGTCTGTTGCAAGAAGCAGTGTTAGTTGCTTGTCTTTGAATTTTTCGAGAATAACTTTTCTGAACTTAACGTTGACATCGCTAGCTAGTGAAACAGCTAAAACATCGCGATACTGCAATTTCCTCAGCGCTTCCGAGGTCTGACAAACTATTAAAGAAGACTAGGCCACGGAAATCCTCGACATGTGCCAGTTTTCTAAGCATATCAACTCTGTGTCGTTGGTCTACTTGCATGTAGAAGTGTTGAATGTTGTCTAGCTTTTGATCTGAAAGGTCAATGGTGCGCGTGTTGGGCGCAATCTTATCTTGGTCAAACTTGGTAGTGGCACTCATATAGATGAGTTGGTGGTCACGAGGTGCGTAGTGAGTGATTTTCTCGACAAAGTGAATTTGAGAATCATCTAGCAACTGATCAAACTCATCAAGAATGATCGTTTCCACATTCATCATCTTGATTTTTTTCAATTTGATCAGTTCAAAGATACGCCCAGGAGTTCCAATAAGGATTTCTGGGCCTTTTTTCAGTCGTTCGATTTGACGTTTCTGACTCGAACCAGAAAGGAAGAGTTGAGCAGTCAAGCCAATTGCTTCACCCCACGTTTTGGTTACCTCAAAAATCTGACCAGCCAGTTCAGTATTTGGTGCTAAAATCAATAGTTGCTGCGCTTTTTTCTTTTGGAGACGGAGAAGACTTGGTAGGAGATAAGCTAAAGTTTTTCCTGTACCAGTTGGACTGACTCCAAGGAGGGTTTGAGCGTCTAAAATCGGATCAAAAATCTGAGTTTGAATGGGGGTGAATTCTTGAAAGCCGAGTTGTTCGGTTAGCTCTAGCCATTCTGTAGGTAGTTTGGTTTTCATTTTTCTGCCTCAAATCTAATGCCAGCAGTCTGGCGCATGGTGTAAATTAGGTTATGGACGTGTGATGCATCCTCTAACCAAGCTTGGTAAAGTTCTGGGTTTGGCTGCTTGATCATGTTAGCAAAAGCAGCGACCTCCTCAGTCATGGTATGAGGTACCTGCTGAATAGGTAGATGTGTTTCATTACCTTGATGATCTGTAAAAATAGCTGAGCGGACATGTTCAATAGTGTTGAGCGTCAAGGTTCCATCTGTTGTATATATTTCGCAAGGCAGATTAGAAGTAATATTTTTACCAGCTTTGATATGGACTTGATAACCGGGATAAGATAAGATACCATCTCCATTTAAATCAATGGTGTTGTCAAGTTGTTGAGCTTGATAGGTCGCATCAAGTGCCTTACCAAACAAGCAAACCGCAGCATAGATCGGATAAATTCCCAAGTCCATGAGGGCCCCACCAGCAAAACGGTCTGAAAATACATTTGGAGTGTTTCCAGAAAGAAGGTCTGGCATCTTAGAAGAATACTTGGCATAGTTGAAATCTGCACCTAAAATTTGCTTGTCTGCTAAGAAGTTTTTAATAATTGTGAAGGCTTCCTCATGATAGTTTCTTGCTGCTTCAAAGATAAAACATTGATTTTCTTGAGCTATTTCAACTAAATCCTGCCATTCTTGTGGGTTGAGTCACCGCTGGTTTTTTTCAAGGATAACATGTTTAGCCGATGCTAGAGCAAGCTTTTTAGGCTGAGTATAATGCAGAGAATTGGGACTTGCGATATAGACAATATCAAAATCAGACTGGAAGAAATCCTCTAAATTATCAAATAGACTAACATCTGTATAGGAACTAGCAAATTGCTGAGCAGTCGTGAGCTTTCTTGAATAAACAGCCACTAACTGGAATTCCTGACTAGTATGAGCAGCTTCTATAAAGTGGTGACTGATTGCACCAGTACCGATAATACCGAGTTTAAGCATGAAATCTCCTTTTCTACAAGTAATGACTGCTTTCATTATATCACAGATAGACTAAACTAGCCAAAGGGAGACAATTCTTTTATTTGACACTTCGAATTTTCCTCAAAAAATGGTACAATAGATTCAGAAAAAATAGGAGTGTAGTATGAGATTATTACCTATGAGAAAAATTTCTCGTCATTCAAAAAGATTGGCGCTTTTTTTGACTTTTTGTGCGGGTTATGTAGATTCCTATACCTTTATCATACGTGGGAATACTCTAGTTGCAGGCCAAACGGGGAATGTCGTTTTCCTTTCCGTTGGTCTCATTCAGGACAATGTTTCAGATGCCAGTGCCAAAGGTAATGACCTTGATTTCCTTTCATGGTGGGTGTCTTCCTCTTGACAGTCTATAAAGAAAAGTTGAGGATTGTAAGAAAACCAATTCTATCTCTTATTCCACTAGCAATTTTATCTTTGATTATAGGATTTGTTCCCTTGACGGTTGATAATATATACATAGTACCACCGTTAGCATTTTGTATGGGACTTGTAACAACAGCTTTCGGAGAAGTTTCAGGAATTGCATACAACAATGCTTTTATGACTGGAAATATCAAACGAACCATGTTAGCATTTGGGGAATATGTTCGCACAAAAACATACACCTTTTTTTTAAGAGAAGGTCTCATCTTTGTTAGCTTGCTGTCGAGTTTTGTTATTGGGGTTGTTGTATCAGCTTATCTGAGTATTTTTTTATGAAGAAAAAAACAATTTTAGGGATTCCAATCATGATGAGTATGTTTTTATCTAAGTATGCTTTTTTTGCATCTTGGAGGAAAAAATAAGAGAAAAAAGTTTAAAATTCGATGATAAATACTTGTCAAAAACTAGGAATCATGCTATACTTGAAGAGTTGACTATGCACAGTCCTGTGCAACCGCACGAACATCGTTGCTTGATTTTCAAGTGTAAGTGGTTCGTCCCACGATGCTAGGCGAGTCTTCACAAAAATACGGGGAAACCCCAAAAAATCATAGGAGGTGCATAATGAGCACATACGCAATTATCAAAACTGGCGGAAAACAAGTTAAAGTTGAAGTTGGTCAAGCAATCTACGTTGAAAAATTGAACGTTGAAGCTGGTCAAGAAGTTACTTTTAACGAAGTTGTTCTTGTTGGTGGTGAAAACACTGTTGTCGGAACTCCACTTGTTGCTGGAGCTACTGTAGTTGGAACTGTTGAAAAACAAGGAAAACAAAAGAAAGTTGTTACTTACAAGTACAAACCTAAAAAAGGTAGCCACCGTAAACAAGGTCACCGTCAACCATATACAAAAGTTGTCATCAACGCAATCAACGCTTAATTTTAAGGAGAACACATGATACAAGCAGTCTTTGAGAGAGCCGAAGATGGCGAGCTGAGGAGTGCGGAAATTACTGGACACGCCGAGAGTGGCGAATACGGCTTTGATGTCGTGTGTGCATCGGTTTCTACGCTTGCCATTAACTTTATCAATTCGATTGAGAAATTTGCAGGCTATGAACCAATCTTAGAATTAAACGAAGATGAAGGTGGCTATCTGATGGTTGAAATTCCTAGAGACCTTCCTTCACACCAGAGAGAAATGACGCAGTTATTCTTTTTGAATCATTTTTTTCTTAGGGTATGGCAAACCTTATCGGAGGACTCTTCTGAGTTCGTCCAAACCAGAGTTATCACAGAAAAACTAACACGGAGGAAAAACATTATGTTAAAAAAATGACTCTTAACAACTTGCAACTTTTTCGCCCACAAAAAAAGGTGGAGGTTCTACATCAAACGGACGCGATTCACAAGCAAAACGTCTTGGAGCTAAAGCAGCTGACGGACAAACTGTAACAGGTGGATCAATCCTTTACCGTCAACGTGGTACACATCTATCCAGGTGTAAACGTTGGACGTGGTGGAGACGATACTTTGTTCGCTAAAGTTGAAGGCGTAGTACGCTTTGAACGTAAAGGTCGCGATAAAAAACAAGTTTCTGTTTACCCAATCGCAAAATAAAAAGGTCCAGTGAACCTTTTTTTATCCCGAGCCTTGAAATAAAAAGGCGAGGATGCTAGAAAGTAGCATTAAATAAGGCTTTCCGAGTTTTCGGAGAGCCTATTTTTTTGTTTTGGTACCCATTTTGGTACCCAGAATGATTTTTATGTAAAATTTTTGTACAATATAATCGGATTTAATTTCTTATTTTATAAAAGTTTAAATACTATCGCATATACTTATTAAGCCAGTCTTTTCTTTAACCCAAATCGCTAAACTAAAAATGTGCAGTAAAAATTTTTGTTGCAAGCTTTAAAAATACAGGTGAGGAAGATTTTTTTACTAGCTTTGAAAAGTATGATAATTCTAACTGATATAACCATAGTTATCGTCTTTAAATATCAAGATAGCTCTGGGCCCTTAATTTTTTTATAGGATTGGCTATTAGTAAGAAATATGGTATAATATAGGGTGAGACCTTCTTAATAAATAGTGAAAGAGTATAAAATGAAAAAAATTGTCATTAACGGTGGGAGACCATTGAAAGGTGAAATTACGATTAGTGGCGCTAAAAATAGTGTCGTTGCCTTGATTCCTGCCATTATTTTATCAGATGATGTTGTGATTTTGGATTGTGTTCCAGACATCTCTGATGTAGCTAGTCTTATTGAGATTATGGAAATCATGGGAGCTAGTGTCAAGCGTTATGACGATGTTCTTGAGATTGATCCTCGTGGTGTTCAAAATAAACCAATGCCTTATGGTAAAATTAATAGCTTGCGTGCGTCTTATTATTTCTACGGTAGTCTTTTAGGACGTTTTGGTGAAGCAACTGTAGGTTTGCCTGGAGGGTGTGACCTAGGACCACGTCCGATTGATTTGCATTTAAAAGCATTTGAAGCTATGGGAGCTAAGACAACCTACGAGGGAGATAATATGAATCTCTCAACCCAAGGATCAAGTCTACATGGTGCGCATATCTATATGGATACTGTTAGTGTTGGTGCAACAATCAATACGATGCTAGCAGCAGTAAAAGCTAAAGGTCGAACAGTTATTGAAAATGCTGCTCGCGAACCTGAAATCATTGATGTGGCTACATTATTAAACAATATGGGAGCTCACATTCGTGGCGCAGGTACGGATATGATTACTATTGATGGTGTAGATAGCCTTCATGGAACACGTCACCAAGTCATCCCAGATCGTATTGAAGCAGGAACTTATATTTCAATGGCTGCTGCAGTGGGTCATGGGATTCGAATTAATAATGTACTTTATGAGCATTTAGAAGGATTTATTGCTAAACTTGAAGAAATGGGTGTTCACATGACTGTTTCTGAAGACAGTATTTTCGTCGAAGAGCAAACAAATCTAAAGGCTGTTAATATCAAGACAGCTCCTTATCCAGGTTTCGCAACAGATCTTCAACAGCCTATTACTCCTTTGCTATTAAAAGCAGAAGGTCGTGGCACATTGATTGATACAATCTATGAAAAAAACGTGTCAACCATGTTTTTTTGAATTAGCCAAAAATGAATGCAGATATTTCAACAACAAACGACCACATCCTTTATAAGGGTGGAAATCCTTTGCAGGGTGCAAAAGTTAAGGCGACAGACCTACGTGCTGGAGCTGCCTTGGTTATTGCTGGCTTGATGGCTGAAGGAAAAACAGAGATTACCAATGTTGAATTCATCCTTCGAGGCTACTCGAATATTATCGAAAAATTGCGTAATCTTGGAGCAGATATTGAGCTAATCGAAGATTAGCACTTTGAGGATTGCAATGAATATCTGGACTAAATTAGCAAAATTTTTCTTTCTATGAGACGGAACGTTTATATTTCCGTCCTTCTTTTTTTACAGATGTAGATGATTTTTCATCAACTTGCATCAGATCCTGAAAATCTTCAATTTATCTTTCCTGCACAAGCAAGTATTGAAGAAAGTCAGTATGCTCTTGCCAATTATTTTATGAAATCACCTTTGGGGATCTGGGCTATTTGTGATAAAAAGAGCAAAGAATGATTGGAGCTATCAAGTTTGAAAAGACTTGATGAAATTAAGAAAGAAGCTGAAATAGGCTATTTTTTAAAGAAAGACTACTGGTCTCAGGGTTATATGACTGAAGCAGTTACCAAATTACGAGATTTATCCATGAACGAGTTTGCATTGAAGCAACTTTCGATTGTGACACATCTAGAAAATGTTGCTAGTCAGAAAGTAGCAGAAAAATCAGATTTTGTTCTTTATCGTCGTTTTAAAGGTAGCGATCGTTATACCCGAAAGATGCGGGATTATCTAGAATTCCGTTATACAAAAGGAAATCTAAATGAGTAAACACCAAGAAATATTAGCCTACTTGGAAGAATTACCAGTTGGGAAGCGTGTCAGTGTTCGTAGTATTTCAAATCGGCTGGGAGTAAGTGATGGTACGGCATATCGGGCTATCAAAGAAGCTGAAAATAGGGGACTTGTTGAAACACGTCCTCGAAGTGGAACAGTACGTGTAAAGTCAAAAAAAGTAGCTATTGAGAAATTAACGTTCGCAGAAATTGCAGAAGTTACAGGCTCGGAAGTTTTAGCTGGTCAAGCTGGATTGGATAGAGAATTTAGTAAATTCTCCATTGGAGCGATGACTGAAAAGAATATTCTTTCTTATCTTCATGATGGCGGCTTACTTATCGTAGGAGATCGAACACGTATTCAGTTATTAGCACTTGAAAATGAAAATGCTGTCTTGGTAACAGGTGGATTTGAAGTTCATGAAGATGTTTTGAACCATGCTAATAAAAAAAATATTCCAGTATTACGCAGTAAGCATGATACATTTACAATTGCGACTATGATCAACAGAGCTTTGTCCAACGTTCAGATCAAGACAGATATTTTGACGGTTGAAAAAATCTATCGTACTAGTCATGAATATGGATTTCTACAGGAAACGGATACTGTCAAAGATTATCTAGACTTGGTTCGTAAGAATAGAACGAGCCGTTTCCCTGTCATCAATCAGCATCAGGTCGTTGTTGGTGTAGTTACTATGCGTGATGCTGGAGATAAATCACCTGGTACAACGATAGATAAGGTCATGACAAGGACAGTCTATATGACTGGTTTAGCGACGAATATCGCTAACGTTAGCCAGAGAATGATTGCTGAAGACTTTGAAATGGTACCTGTTGTTCGTAGCAATCAAACCTTACTTGGTGTTATTACTAGACGGGATGTCATGGAAAAGATGAGTCGCTCTCAAGTTTCAGCATTACCAACGTTTTCAGAACAGGTTGGTCAGAAGTTATCTTACCACCATGACGAAGTTGTCATTACGGTTGAACCATTTATGTTGGAAAAAAATGGAGTCCTTGCAAATGGAGTTCTTTCAGAAATTTTGACCCATATGACGCAGGATCTGGTCGTGAATAGCGGACGTAATCTCATCATTGAACAGATGTTGATTTACTTTTTACAGGCTGTTCAGATTGATGATATCTTGCGAATTCAGGCTAGAATTATTCATCATACGAGAAGGTCAGCCATTATTGACTATGACATTTATATCAATCATCAAATCGTATCAAAAGCAAATGTTACTGTAAAAATTAATTAAAACTAGGAGAAAACATGATTACATTAAAATCAGCTAGAGAAATCGAAGCAATGGATAAGGCTGGCGATTTTCTTGCCAGTATTCACATCGGTTTGCGTGACATCATCAAACCAGGTGTAGATATGTGGGAAGTAGAAGAATATGTGCGTCGTCGTTGTAAAGAAGAAAATTTCCTCCCTCTTCAAATTGGTGTTGATGGGGCAATGATGGATTATCCATACGCAACTTGTTGTTCGCTTAATGACGAAGTAGCCCATGCTTTTCCACGCCACTATATTTTGAAGGAAGGCGATTTGCTGAAGGTAGATATGGTTCTTGGTGGGCCAATCGCTAAGTCTGACCTCAATGTTTCTAAACTCAATTTTAACAACGTTGAGCAGATGAAAAAATATACTCAAAACTTTACGGGTGGCTTGGCAGATTCTTGTTGGGCTTACGCTGTTGGAAAACCGTCAGAAGAAGTTAAAAACTTGATGGATGTTACCAAAGAAGCTATGTATAAGGGAATTGAGCAGGCTGTTGTAGGAAATCGTATTGGAGATATTGGAGCTGCTATTCAGGAATATGCTGAAAGTCGTGGTTACGGAGTTGTTCGTGATCTTGTAGGACACGGTGTTGGTCCAACTATGCATGAAGAACCAATGGTGCCTAACTATGGTATCGCAGGTCGTGGTCTCCGCCTTCGTGAAGGCATGGTATTAACCATTGAGCCTATGATCAATACAGGTGATTGGGAAATCGATACAGATATGAAAACAGGCTGGGCTCACAAAACTATCGACGGCGGTCTATCATGTCAGTACGAGCATCAGTTTGTTATTACTAAAGATGGGCCTGTAATCTTGACAAGTCAAGGTGAAGAGGGAACTTATTAATCAAAAAAGGAGCTGAGCTCCTTTTTTGATTCTTTCAAGTTGAAAATAAATTTGCGTAGCAGATATCTTACAAAACGTTTTCTTTTATAGTAAAATAAAAGATGACTATATGAAAGAAGGTTCTTAATTGGAAAGTATTTTATTTTTTATTTCTGTCTTTATAGCTGGGGTCTTGTCATTCTTTTCTCCCTGTATCTTTCCCTTGTTACCAGTATATGCAGGTGTTCTGCTAGATGATCAAGAGAAGTCAAAGACATTTCGTTTTTTAGGTAAAGACGTTGCCTGGTCAGGATTGATTCGTACCCTCTGTTTTATTACGGGTATCTCTCTCATTTTCTTTATTCTTGGATTTGGAGCAGGATTCCTTGGGAATTTACTTTATGCTGACTGGTTTCGTTATGTCATGGGAATCATGATTATCATACTGGGATTGCATCAGATGGAAATTCTTCATCTACAAAAATTAGAGGTACAAAAAACAGTAACATTTAAGCAAAAACAGTCTAGTAAATATCTCTCGGCCTTTTTACTGGGGATCAGCTTCAGCTTTGGCTGGACTCCATGTATAGGTCCAGTTTTAAGTTCTGTTTTAGCACTGGCTGCCTCAGGAGGAAATGGAGCTCTTCAGGGGGCCTTATTGACCCTCATTTACACTCTTGGAATGGCACTTCCATTTTTAGTTCTGGCCTTGGCATCAGGTCTTGTCATGCCTTATTTTAGTAGAATCAAATCCCACATACTTTTATTGAAGAAAATTGGTGGTTTATTGATCATTCTCATGGGAATTTTATTAATGTTGGGACAGTTAAATGTCTTATCTGGAATATTAGGATAAAAGGAGTTATCTATGAAAAAAATTATCTATTTTGGACTTAGTTTCTTGTCTCTCTTTCTTCTGATTGCTTGTGGCAAGGAAGAGAAAAAATCAAGTCCACAAAATCAATCAAAGTCAGACACAACAAGCGCCTGTGAAGCAAGTAGCTATTGGAGTCGAAGCACCTGATTTTACCCTCCAATCGATGGATGGAAAAAGAAGTAAATTATCTGATTTTAAAAGCAAAAAAGTTTATCTTAAATTTTGGGCATCTTGGTGTGGACCATGTAAGAAGAGTATGCCAGAATTGATGGAACTTGCTGCAAAGGAAGATCGTGATTTCGAAATTTTATCTGTCATTGCGCCAGGGCTTCAAGGTGAAAAAACGATAGACCAATTTCCAAAGTGGTTTGAAGAACAAGGCTATAAAGACATCCCCGTTTTATATGATACAAAAGGAGCTGTTTTTCAAGATTATCAAATTCGAAGCATCCCTACAGAGTATCTAATTGATTCACAGGGTAAAATTGCTAAGATTCAATTAGGTGCGATTAGTAACGCAGATGCAGAAGCAGCTTTTGCTCAAATGAAATAAAGTAATGAAATATAAAAATGTCTAGACAAACCGTCTAGACATTTTTTCTAACTTAAATTAGTTTTTTGAAGCTGCTTGGAATTCAGGGTTTTTCCAAGCTTCATCAATAATAGCTTTGCAATTCTTTAGCTGAAGCTTGCATTTTTTTGAGTTTCAGCATCGTTCAATGGGATGTTTAACTGGACGAACGATACCGTGTGCTCCAACGATAGCTGGTTGACCGATGAAGACGTTTTTGACTCCGTATTGACCTTCTTGGAATACAGAAAGTGGAAGTACTGCATTTTCATCATCAAGGATTGCTTTTGTGATACGAGCAAGGGCAACTGCGATACCGTAGTATGTTGCACCTTTTTTTGTTGATGATTGAGTAAGCAGCGTCACGAACTGACCTTCGAACAATTCGATCAATTCAGTTTCATGCAAACGTCTTTGGGTGTCTTTCAAGCATTGTTCAAGTTTTACACCGGCAATGTTTAGCGTGTGACCAAACGGCAAACTCTGAGTCACCGTGTTCACCCATGATGTAGGCGTGAACTGAACGAGCATCTACGTCCGATTTTTTTCAGCAAGTGCTTGACGGAAACGAGCTGAGTCAAGTGAAGTACCTGAACCGATAACACGTTCTTTAGGGAATCCTGAGAATTTCCATGTAGAGTAAGTCAAAAACGTCAACTGGGTTAGCAGCTACAAGGAAGATACCGTCGAAATCCTGATTCAACAACTTGTTCAACGATTGATTTGTTGATAGCAAGGTTTTTTTACCAACAAGGTCAAGACGAGTTTCACCTGGTTTTTTTGAGGAGCACCAGCAGTGATAACTACAAGGTCAGCGTCCGCACAGTCAGCGTACTCAGCTGCATAAATTTTCTTAGGTGAAGTGAAAGCAAGGGCGTGGCTAAGGTCAAGAGCATCACCAACAGCTTTTTCATGCAATTGAGGAATTTCAATGATACCAAGTTCTTGAGCGATACCTTGGTTTAACAAGAGCGAAAAGCGTAAGATGAACCTACGGCACCGTCACCAACGAGGATAACTTTTTTTGTGTTGTTTAGTTAGCTGTCATTTGTCTAAACATCTCCTTTATTTTTTAAGGGCTTCCCTATTTGATTACATTCTATCACTTTTAAATAGCTTTGTCACGGATATAACCTCCACTATGGATATGTAAACGTTTTAGTCGGATTGGAAGTCTGAAATCTAAGGCAAACTATGGTATAATATATCTAGTTACTAATAGTGAAATGAGGCATTTGTTAATGCAAGATAAAAATTTAGTGAATGTCAATCTGACAAAGGAGATGAAGACCAGCTTTATTGACTACGCCATGAGTGTTATCGTATCGCGGGCCCTTCCTGATGTTCGAGATGGATTGAAACCAGTTCATCGTCGTATTCTATACGGTATGAACGAATTGGGTGTTACACCTGACAAACCCCATAAGAAATCTGCCCGTATTACAGGGGATGTCATGGGTAAATACCACCCGCACGGTGACTCATCTATCTACGAAGCTATGGTTCGTATGGCGCAATGGTGGAGTTACCGTTACATGCTTGTAGATGGGCATGGGAACTTTTGGTTCTATGGATGGTGATGGTGCTGCAGCTCAGCGTTATACTGAAGCACGTATGAGTAAGATTGCTCTTGAGATGCTTCGTGACATCAATAAAAATACCGTTGATTTTGTAGATAACTATGATGCCAATGAACGTGAACCTTTAGTTTTGCCAGCTCGTTTCCCAAATCTTTTGGTCAATGGAGCTACAGGTATTGCTGTTGGTATGGCGACCAATATTCCACCACATAACTTGGGTGAAACCATTGATGCAGTGAAGTTGGTCATGGATAATCCAGAAGTTACAACCAAGGAATTAATGGAAGTTCTTCCTGGTCCAGATTTTCCAACTGGTGCTCTCGTTATGGGGAAATCAGGTATTCATAAAGCCTACGAAACTGGAAAAGGCTCGATTGTGCTTCGTTCTCGTACTGAAATCGAAGAAACTAAGACTGGTCGCGAACGTATCGTTGTAACAGAATTTCCATACATGGTTAATAAGACCAAAGTCCATGAACATATTGTGCGTTTGGTTCAGGAAAAACGTATCGAAGGTATTACAGCTGTTCGTGACGAATCAAACCGTGAGGGAGTTCGATTTGTTATCGAAGTGAAGCGTGATGCGTCAGCCAATGTTATTTTGAACAACTTGTTCAAGATGACTCAAATGCAAACTAGCTTTGGATTTAACATGCTGGCTATCCAGAATGGTGTACCAAAGATTCTTTCTCTTCGTCAAATCTTGGATGCTTATATTGAGCACCAAAAAGAAGTGGTGACTCGTCGTACTCAATTTGACAAAGAGAAAGCTGAAGCGCGTGCACACATCTTAGAAGGTTTGTTGATTGCTCTGGACCACATTGACGAAGTCATTCGTATCATCCGTGCCAGTGAAACGGATGCAGAAGCCCAAGCTGAATTGATGAGCAAGTTCAAGTTATCTGAACGTCAAAGTCAAGCAATTCTCGATATGCGTCTTCGTCGTTTGACTGGTTTGGAACGTGACAAGATTCAGTCAGAATATGATGAGCTTATTGCTTTGATTGCTGACCTGGCAGACATTCTTGCAAAACCAGAACGCGTAGCGCAAATTATCAAGGAAGAATTGGATGAGGTCAAACGTAAGTTTGGTGATCCACGTCGTACTGAGTTGATGGTTGGTGAAGTCTTGACTCTTGAAGATGAAGACTTGATTGAAGAATCTGATGTTCTCATCACTCTATCAAATAAAGGTTATATCAAACGTTTGGACCAAGACGAATTTACAGCTCAAACGTGGTGGACGTGGCGTTCAAGGAACTGGAGTTAAGGACGATGACTTTGTGCGTGAATTGGTTTCAACCAGCACTCACGATCATTTGCTATTCTTTACTAATAAAGGACGTGTTTATCGTCTTAAGGGCTATGAAATTCCAGAATACGGTCGTACAGCCAAAGGGTTGCCAGTTGTCAATCTTTTGAAACTGGATGAAGGTGAAAGCATCCAAACCATTATCAATGTTGAATCAGAACGTAGTGATGATGCCTATCTCTTCTTTACAACTCGCGCAGGTATTGTCAAAAGAACCAGTGTCAAAGAATTTGCCAACATTCGTCAAAATGGTCTCAAAGCCTTAAATCTGAAAGATGAGGATGAGTTGATTAATGTCTTACTAACTGAAAAAGACACAGATATCATCATCGGAACCAGATTAGGCTATGCAGTTCGTTTCAATCAGTCTTCAGTTCGTAGTATGAGTCGTATTGCCACTGGTGTTAAAGGGGTAAAACTTCGTGAAGGTGATGCTGTAGTGGGAGCGAGAGTGATTACTGATCAAGATGAAGTCCTTATCATTACTGAAAAAGGATATGGTAAGCGCACAGTTGCGACTGAATACCCAACAAAAGGGCGTGCTGGTAAGGGAATGAAAACAGCCAATGTTACTGAAAAAAATGGTCCTCTGGCTGGTCTCTTAACAGTAAAAGGGGACGAAGATCTGATGATTATCACTGACACAGGTGTCATGATTCGAACAAATGTAGCCAATATTTCACAAACGGGACGTTCAACTATGGGAGTAAAAAGTGATGCGTCTAGATCAAGATGCTAAGATTGTGACTTTTACAAGTGTTGCAGCAGCAGAAAAAGAAGAAGTTGGGGCAGAACAGGAAACAGAAAGTGAAGCATAATGTCTCAAAAAAAGAATCAAAGTAAAAAAAATAAACGTAAGAATCTACTGATTAACATACTGGCAGGATTCCTAATCTTGCTATCTATCGCTTTAATCTTCAATGCTAATATTCGTGATATGTTCATGATTTGGAACACTAATAAGTATCAGGTCAGTCAAGTGACCAAGGAAGAGATTGAAGAGAACAAAGAAACAGAAGGAAATTTCGATTTTGACTCTGTAAAATCACTTTCCTCGGAGGCAGTCCTATCAGCTCAGTGGAATTCCCAGCAACTTCCGGTAATTGGAGGGATTGCCATTCCAGAGCTTGAAATGAATCTACCAATATTTAAGGGACTCGATAATGTTAACCTTTTTTATGGTGCTGGGACAATGAAAGCCAATCAGGTAATGGGGGAAGGAAATTATTCTCTAGCAAGTCACCGTATATTTGCAGGTGAAAATGCAGACAAGAAATTATTCTCTCCTCTTGCTCGTGCTGAGAAAGGGATGAAAATTTATCTCACTGATAAAGAAAAAGTCTATACATACGAGATTGAAGAAGTTAAAATTGTAACTCCTGATCGCGTAGATGTAATTGACGAACGCGATGGGATTAAAGAGATTACCTTGGTAACCTGTGAAGATGCTAATGCAGTTGAGAGAATTATCGTTAAAGGGAATTTAACAGAGGTAAAATCTTATGCAGACACTCCATCAGATATCTTAGAAGCCTTTAATAAACCCTATAAACAATTTTATGAATAGTAGAAGAGGTTGGGACAAAAGAGCCCGACCTCATTTTTTTATTAGCAATCAAACTTTGACGCGGTAGCTGATTGAACTTTTTGTTCGTCTTTTAGACTCCAAAAAGCTCCTAATCATCCTCGCGGGCTGGGACTACGAAATCGAGACTTTGTCTATCGATTTCTGTCCCACCGCCTTTTCTTGTCAATTTCAGAAAAATAGATAGGAAAAAAAGACTTTTTCAATTTTTGGTAAAAAAAGTAGTATAATGTTTCTATTATAGAAATTTTTTTAGAAAATTCCGAAAGAGGTTTGTTATGGGATACACAGTTGCTGTTGTTGGCGCTACAGGTGCCGTTGGTGCTCAAATGATCAAAAATGTTGGAAGAATCAACTCTTCCTATCGATAAGATTCGTTACCTTGCGTCTGCACGTTCTGCAGGAAAGGTCTTTGCAATTCAAAGGTCAAGATGTGACCATCGAAGAAACAACAGAAGACGCTTTTGAAGGGGTTGATATTGCTCTTTTCTCAGCTGGTGGATCAACTTCTGCAAAATATGCACCTTATGCTGTTAAGGCAGGTGCAGTCGTCGTAGATAACACATCTATTTCCGTCAAAAATCCAGATGTACCATTGGTTGTTCCTGAAGTGAATGCCCACGCCCTTGATGCTCACAACGGAATTATCTCTTGTCCTAACTGTTCAACAATTCAAATGATGGTGGCTCTTGAGCCCGTTCGTCAAAAAAATGGGGATTGGACCGTATTATCGTTTCAACTTACCAAGCTGTTTCAGGTGCTGGTATGGGAGCAATTCTTGAAACCCAACGTGAGCTTCGTGAAGTCTTGAATGATGGTGTAAATCCACGTGATTTGCATGCGGAAATCTTGCCTTCAGGTGGCGATAAGAAACACTATCCAATTGCCTTTCAATGCTCTTCCACAAATTGATGTTTTCACTGATAATGATTACACTTATGAAGAGATGAAGATGACCAATGAAACCAAGAAAATCATGGAAGACGATAGCATTGCCGTATCAGCAACATGTGTACGTATTCCAGTTTTGTCAGCTCACTCTGAGTCAGTCTATATTGAAACAAAAGAAGTAGCACCAATCGAAGAAGTGAAAGCAGCTATTGCTGCCTTCCCAGGTGCAGTTCTTGAAGATGATGTTGCTCACCAAATCTATCCTCAAGCAGTAAATGCTGTCGGTTCACGTGATACTTTCGTTGGACGTATCCGTAAAGATTTGGATGCAGAAAAAAAGGTATTCATATGTGGGTGGTTTCTGATAACCTTCTTAAAGGTGCAGCTTGAACTCAGTTCAAATTGCAGAAACACTTCACGAACGTGGTCTAGTACGCCCAACAGCTGAATTAAAATTTGAATTGAAATAATGTGTAGGAGTTCATTTGAACTCCTTCTTTAAAAATAGAAAGGTGTTTTGTATGTCTTATCAAGATTTGAAAAGATTGTAAAATTATCACGGCCTTTATTACTCCTTTTCATGAAGATGGGTCAATCAATTTCGATGCCATTCCAAAGTTGATTGAACATTTATTAACACATCATACAGACGGAATTCTCCTAGCAGGAACAACTGCTGAGAGTCCGACTCTAACTCACGATGAGGAGTTGCAGTTGTTTGCGGCTGTTCAAAAGGTTGTCAACGGACGAGTTCCTTTAATTGCTGGTGTTGGTACCAATGATACACGTGACTCTATCGAGTTTGTCAAAGAGGTAGCAGAGTTTGGCGGTTTTGCGGCTGGTCTTGCGATTGTTCCTTACTATAACAAACCATCCCAAGAAGGTATGTATCAACACTTTAAAGCTATTGCAGATGCTTCTGATTTGCCAATTATTATTTATAACATTCCAGGTCGTGTAGTTGTCGAAATGACTCCAGATACCTTACTTCGTTTGGCGGAACATCCAAATATTATTGGTGTCAAAGAATGTACCAGTCTTGCCAATATGGCTTACTTGATTGAGCATAAACCAGAAGAATTTTTGGTTTATACTGGTGAAGATGGAGATGCCTTCCATGCTATGAACCTTGGTGCAGACGGAGTTATATCTGTTGCTTCCCACACAAATGGGGATGAGATGCATGAAATGTTCACTGCAATTGAAGAAAGTGATATGAAGAAAGCGGCAGCTATTCAGCGTAAATTTATTCCTAAAGTCAATGCTCTCTTCTCTTACCCAAGTCCGGCACCTGTTAAGGCGGTACTCAACTATATGGGATTCGAAGCTGGGCCAACTCGTCTACCTTTGGTTCCTGCGCCTGAAGAGGATGCTAAACGCATTATCAAGGTTGTTATTGATGGGGATTACGAAGCAACCAAGGCAACTGTCACTGGAGTCCTTCGTCCTGATTACTAAGATAATCTAATATAAAAAAACTTTCTAAACAAGTCAAAATTGTTGGGAAGTTTTTTTCTTTTTTTCACGAATAAATAGATAGAGAAAAACAAGGAGTCTATCATGAAAATTAAGATTGATAATTTTGAGATTTATAAGTTGAAACAAGCAGGTCTGAGTAATCAACAGGTTTTAAAGGTACTTCAATATGGAGAAATCTATGATCAAGAATTAACCCTAGAAACGATAGCAGAAGCATCTGAGTGTAGAAATCCAGTGGTTTTTATGGAACGTTACCATAAACTCACCTTTGAAAGTATGGAGCGATTAAGAAGTGACTTTGAAAAAAATTTCCCTCTTTTTCCATCCTAGACGATGTCTATCCCTTTGCTCTCAGTGAAATCTATGATGCTCCAGTATTGTTATTTTTATAAGGGCGATTTAAATCTCTTAAAAGTTACCTAAGATTGCTGTTGTAGGCTGTCGCTCTTGTAGTCAAACAGGAACAAAATCAGTTCGTAAGGTTATTGAAGAACTGGAGAATGAGCTGGTAATTGTGAGTGGGCTTGCTAGAGGGATTGATACTGCAGCTCATATGTCTATTCTTCAAGGTGGTGGAAAAAAACCATTGCAGTCATTGGGACTGGCTTGGATGTTTACTATCCACGTTCTAATAAACGACTGCAGGACTACATCGGTGAATATCATTTGCTACTGAGTGAATATGGACCTGGGTGAAGAACCCTTTGAAATATCACTTTTCCAGCACGAAATCGAATTATTGCTGGACTATGTATGGGTGTCATCGTTGCTGAGGCAAAGATGAGATCTGGTAGTTTGATTACTTGTGAGCGAGCTATGGAAGAAGGAAGAGATGTCTTTGCTATTCCAGGGTAGCATTTTAGATGGTCGTTCAGATGGTTGTCATCACTTGGTTCAGGAAGGCGCAAAACTTGTTTCAAGTGGTCAGGATGTGCTAGCAGAATTTGAATTTTAAGAACTAGCAAGGTTTTTATCGGTTAAACTTTTTCTTCATATATAGGAGTTAAGTCTTGACAGGTTTTTTTAAAAAAATGGTTTACACTTTTATAAAGTTTATTACTTTGAAAAAGGTGTGATACTGTAGCTACGGCAACAAAGAAGAAAAAAATCAACAGTTAAAAAAATCTAGTAATCGTGGAGTCGCCTGCAAAGGCTAAAACGATTGAAAAATACCTGGGTAGAAATTATAAGGTTTTTAGCCAGTGTTGGTCATATTCGTGATTTGAAAAAAATCCAGTATGTCAGTCGATGTAGAAAAATAATTATGAACCCCAATATATCAATATTCGTGGAAAGGTCCTCTGATCAATGACTTGAAAAAAAGAAGCTAAAAAAAGCCAATAAAGTCTTTCTCGCAAGTGACCCGGACCGCGAAGGAGAAGCAATTTCTTGGCATTTAGCTCATATTCTCAAATCTAGATGAAAATGATGCTAACCGTGTTGTTTTTCAACGAGATTACTAAGGATGCGGTAAAAAAATGCCTTTAAAGAACCTCGTAAGATTGATATGGATTTGGTGGATGCCCAACAAGCCCGTCGTGTCTTGGACCGCTTTGGTAGGTTATTCTATTTCACCAATTTTATGGAAAAAAAGGTCAAAGAAGGGCTTGTCAGCTGGCCGTGTTCAGTCTGTTGCTCTCAAGTTAATCATTGACCGTGAAAATGAGATTAATGCATTTTCAACCAGAAGAATATTGGACTATTGATGGAGTCTTTAAAAAGGGGACTAAGCAATTCCAAGCATCCTTCTATGGAATGAATGGCAAGAAGATGAAATTGACAAGCAATGAAGAGGTTAAAGAAGTCTTGTCTCATCTATCCAGCAAAGACTTTACAGTTGATCAGGTAGATAAAAAAAGAACGCAAGCGTAACGCTCCACCCCTTATACTACCTCAACTATGCAGATGGATGCAGCTAATAAAAATCAATTTCCGTACTCGAAAGACTCATGATGGTTGCCCAGCAACTCTATGAAGGGATTAATATTGGTACGGGCGTCCAAGGTTTGATCACCTATATGCGTACAGACTCGACTCGTATCAGTCCAGTTGCTCAAAATGAAGCTGCAAACTACATTAACGAACGTTTTGGCAGTAAGTATTCTAAGCATGGCAGCAAGGTCAAAGAATGCGACTGGTGCTCAGGATGCCCATGAGGCTATCCGCCCATCAAGTGTCTTTAACACGCCAGAAAAAATTGCTAAGTATTTGGATAAAGACCAACTTAAGCTTTATACCCTTATCTGGAATCGCTTTGTAGCGAGTCAGATGACGGGTGCTATCTTTGATACCATGGCTGTGAAGCTCTCTCAAAATGGAGTTCAGTTTGCAGCGAATGGTAGTCAGGTCAAATTTGATGGTTACTTGGCCATTTACAATGATTCAGATAAGAATAAGATGTTGCCGGATATGGTAGTTGGTGATGTCGTCAAGCAGGTCAATAGTAAACCTGAGCAGCACTTCACTCAACCACCAGCCCGATATTCGGAAGCAACACTGATTAAGACCTTGGAAGAAAATGGTGTTGGACGTCCATCAACTTATGCACCTACTATTGAAACTATTCAAAAGCGCTATTATGTGCGTTTGGCAGCCAAGCGTTTTGAACCGACAGAATTGGGAGAAATTGTCAATAAAGCTCATCGTTGAATATTTCCCAGATATCGTCAATGTAACCTTTACAGCTGAAATGGAAGGTAAACTGGATGATGTCGAAGTTGGAAAAGAGCAGTGGCAACGAGTCATTGATGAATTTTACAAACCCTTCTCTAAAGAGGTTGCCAAAGCCGAAGAGGAAATGGAAAAAATCCAAATCAAGGATGAGCCAGCAGGATTTGATTGTGAAGAGTGTGGCAGTCCGATGGTCATTAAACTTGGTCGTTTTGGTAAGTTCTATGCTTGTAGCAATTTCCCAGATTGCCGTCATACACAGGCAATCGTGAAAGAAATTGGTGTGGAGTGTCCAAGCTGTCATCAAGGTCAAATTATTGAACGAAAAACTAAGCGTAATCGTATCTTTTATGGTTGCAATCGCTATCCAGAGTGTGAATTCACTTCTTGGGACAAGCCTGTTGGACGAGATTGTCCAAAATGTGGAAACTTCCTCATGGAGAAAAAAGTCCGTGGTGGCGGTAAGCAGATCGTTTGTAGCAATGGTGATTACGAAGAAGAAAAAATCAAATAAAAAATGAGTCCTGAAACGTAAATTTCAGGCTCTTTTTGATTAGTGGTTGACAAAATTCATCATTGTATGCGAAACTAGAAGAAGATTATTTTATACTCAATGAAAATCAAAGAGCAAACTAGGAAGCTAGCCGCAGGCTGTACTTGAGTACGGTAAGGCGACGCTGACGTGGTTTGAATTTGATTTTCGAAGAGTATTAACTAGGAGAAGTTATGCGTATTATCTATCTGATTATTGGATTTCTGTCATTAGCTCTGGCTATTGTTGGAGTTGTCTTGCCCTTGTTGCCCACGACTCCTTTTCTTTTGTTGTCTATTGCTTGTTTTTCGAGAAGTTCCAAGCGTTTTGAAGATTGGCTTTATCATACCAAACTTTATCAGACTTACGTGGCGGACTTTCGTGAGACCAAGTCTATTGCGCGTGAACGTAAGAAAAAAATTATTGTATCGATTTATATCTTGATGGGAATTTCCATTTATTTTGCGCCTCTTTTACCAGTCAAAATTGGTTTGGGATGTTTAACCATCTTTATTACCTACTATCTTTTTAAGGTGATTCCTGATAAAGAATAGCTTTAATAAGTAACGATTTTCCTTGATAAAAACAAAAACATATTCGAAATAATATGATATAATAAATTTAAAGTAATCTTCAAGGAGAATCAAATGATTTACGAATTTTGTGCTGAAAAATGTAACCTTGCTTGAAAAAGCTATGCAGGCAGGAGCTCGTCGCATCGAGCTTTGTGACAATCTAGCAGTTGGTGGAACAACTCCAAGCTACGGAGTGACCAAGGCAGCTGTGGAACTGGCTGCCGACTACGATACGACCATTATGACTATGATTCGTCCACGTGGTGGTGATTTTGTTTACAATGATCTAGAAATTGCCATCATGCTTGAGGATATTGCTCTAACTGCTCAAGCAGGAAGCCAAGGCGTTGTCTTTGGTGCATTGACTGCTGATAAGAAGTTGGACAAGGCCAATCTTGAAAAATTGATTGCTGCATCTAAAGGTATGGAAATTGTTTTCCATATGGCATTTGATGAATTGAGCGAACAAGATCAGTTGGAAGCTATTGATTGGCTCAGCCAAGCTGGTGTAACACGCATCCTGACTCGTGCTGGTGTATCTGGCGATTCTCTAGAGAAACGTTTTGCGAACTATCACAGAATTCTAGAACACGCTGCAGGAAAAATTGAAATTTTACCTGGTGGAGGGATTGACATGGACAACCGTCAAACCTTTATCGATCAATTAGGTGTGACACAATTACATGGAACAAAGGTTGTCTTTTAAAAAATAGAAAGGAACTGCTAGCTTTTTGGTAGCAGTTTTTCGCTTATGTTTGAAATTTTTAAAAGCTTATCAGTTTAATAGTAAAAAGGCTAAAGAGTATGGATTTGTAGAAAATCAAGGTGTATGGACCCTATAGTTCGACTATCTTGCAGGGAGATTTTCTCATGATGGTTACAGTTGAGGATGGAGACTTAGGTTTTCAAGTTTATGACCAAGAAACTGGTGATCTCTATCCTCAAGTTCATATGGAAAGTATGAGAGGGTACTTTTGTCGGAAGCTGTTCGAGAGGCTTGTTTAGAAGTTCTTTATGACATTCGAAAGGCCTGTTTTGACGTGCAGGATTTTCTCTGTCCACAGACCAAGAGAATCATGGCAGTCTGTTCAAGAAAAGTATGGAAAATCAATTGGAATATCTATGGGAGAAATCTCCTGATACAGCGGTTTTTACGCCATGAAAGATAATCAGAAGTGGTATGCTGTTTTAATGAGAATTTCTTGGGATAAGCTTGAAAAGGGCAGAGAAGGACTAGTGGAAGCAGTCAATCTCAAACATGATCAAGTATCTGATTTGTTGGTAAAAAAAGGGATTTATCCAGCCTTTCATATGAATAAAGCGCTACTGGATTAGTCTGCCACTGGATGACAGTTTATCAGATGAAAGAGGTGCTTGAATTGATCGAAAGAAAGTTGGATTTGACTTCTGAAAAAAGTAAATTAAATTTATTTGAGTTTTTCAAATACTTTCAATTAGCAAAATATTCTTTACTGAAGAAATTTTCAGAAAAATATTGGATTTTTTTCTTGACAAGTGATTTTTTTCCTATGCTAGAATACTAAACAAGACATCAAACAAAGGAGAAAGCCAAACATGAAAACAGCTAAGTTTAATCAATTTGCTTTTGTTGTTGAGGTACTCGGACTAGTGCAAAAGCATTAGTCCTGTTTGGCTTACCAAGCGGGAGTAAATCAACATCTCGCTTGGAACTCCGAGCGAGATGTTTTTTTCTATATACGAAAATGTGAAAAGGGAGAATTCTCATGCGTGCAGTTGAGTTTTTAGATACCAGTCTCCGAGATGGTGAGCAGACACCAGGTGTCAATTTTTTTCAATTAAAGGAAAAAGATTGCTATAGCAAAGACAACTGGAGAAAATGGGGAATTTCAGCAATTGAAGCTGGTTTTCCAGCAGCTAGTCCAGACTCATTTACTGCAGTTCAGGAAATTGCAAAAGTCTTGAAGAAAACAGCGGTGACTGGTTTAGCTCGCTCTGTTAAATCAGATATTGACGCTTGTTATGAAGCACTTAAGGATGCTAAGTATCCACAAATCCATGTTTTTATCGCTACTAGTCCTATCCATCGTGAATTTAAGTTGAATAAAAGCAAAGAGGAAATTTTGGAAGCTATTAAAGAGCATGTTTCCTATGCACGTTGTAAATTTGAAGTGGTAGAATTCTCTCCTGAAGATGCGACTAGAACTGAGTTGGATTTTCTCCTACAAGTCGTTCAAACAGCGGTAGACGCAGGGGCAACCTATATCAATATTCCTGACACGGTTGGTTTTACCACACCAGAGGAATATGGGAATATCTTCAAGTATCTGATTGACAATGTTAAAACCGACCGTCAGATTATCTATTCACCTCACTGTCACGATGACCTTGGAATGGCAGTTGCAAATAGCCTTGCTGCTGTTAAGAATGGTGCAGGACGTGTTGAAGGGAACCATTAACGGTATTGGAGAACGAGCTGGGAAATGCTGCGCTTTAGAAGAAATAGCGGTAGCCCTCAATATTCGCCAAGATTATTACCAAGCAGAGACAAGTATTGTCCTAAATGAAACGATTAATACGTCCGAAATGGTCTCTCGCTTCTCAGGAATTCCAGTTCCAAAAAAATAAGGCGGTTGTTGGAGGAAATGCCTTCTCTCACGAATCAGGTATTCACCAAGATGGTGTTCTTAAAAAAATCCTCTCACTTATGAAATCATTACACCTGAATTGGTTGGTGCCAAGAGTAATAGTCTTCCGCTCGGTAAATTGTCTGGTCGCCATGCCTTTTGTAGAAAAAAACTGAGAGACTTAGCCCTAGACTTTTACAGACGAAGATATCAAAGCCACTCTTTTGCTAAGTTCAAGGCCTTGGCAGATAAGAAAGCAAGAAATCACAGATGCTGATATTCGAGCTCTGGTAGCTGGCACCATGGTTGAAAAATCCAGAAGGCTTTCCACTTTGATGACTTGCAACTTCAAACCCATTCTGAAAATGACATTGAAGCGACAGTTAGATTAGCTAATTTTGGATGGTGAGAAAGGTTGAATTTAATGCGACAGGTCAAGGTTCTGTTGAAGCTATTTTCAACGCTATTGATAAAGTTCTTTAATCAATCTGTTCGCTTGGTATCCTATACGATTGATGCGGTAACAGATGGGATTGATGCCCAGGCACGTGTATTGGTCACTGTTGAAAAACAGAGATACAGAGACTATCTTTAACGCAGCTGGACTTGATTTCGATGTGTTGAAGGCTTCGGCTATTGCTTACATTAATGCCAATACCTTTGTTCAAAAAAAGAGAATGCTGGTGAGATGGGAACAACAGTTTCCTATCGCGACATGCCTAGCGTGTAAAGGAGAAAGCTATGACAAGAAAAAAATAGTTGCCCTAGCAGGTGATGGTATCGGACCCAGAAATCATGGAAGCTGGTTTAGAAGTTCTGCAGCTCTAGCTGAAAAAAACAGGTTTTGACTATGAGATTGACAGACGACCTTTTGGAGGTGCAGGTATTGATGCTGCAGGACATCCCTTTGCCAGACGAAACGCTCAAGGCTGCTAGAGAAGCGGATGCTATTCTACTCGCTGCAATCGGTAGTCCTCAGTATGATGATGCTCCAGTTCGACCCGAACAAGGGCTTTCTGGCGCTCCGAAAGGAACTCAATCTCTACGCTAATATTCGTCCAGTAAAAAAATCTTTGAGAGTCTCAAGCACTTATCACCTCTGAAGCCAGAACGAATAACTGGTGTTGACTTTTGTAGTAGTACGTGAGTTGACAGGTGGGAATTTACTTTGGAGATCATATCCTTGAAGAGAAAAACAGCGCGTGATATCAACGATTATAGCTATGAGGAAGTAGAGCGGATTATACGTAAGGCTTTTGAAATTGCAAGAAGTCGGAGAAAAAAGTCCTTACCAGTATTGATAAGCAAAATGTTTTGGCAACATCAAAACTATGGAGGAAAGTGGCTGAAGAAGTCGCAAAAGATTTTCCGGATGTAACCTTGGAGCACCAGCTAGTCGACTCGGCTGCCATGCTCATGATTACAAATCCATCCAAAGTTTGATGTTATCGTGACAGAGAATCTTTTTCGGAGATATCTTATCTGATGAATCAAGTGTTCTATCAGGTACACTCGGGAGTTATGCCATCAGCCAGTCACTCTGAAAGATGGACCGAGTCTCTATGAACCCGATTCATGGTTCAGCACCTGATATCGCAGGTCTAGGCATTGCCAATCCCTATTTCCATGATTTTATCAGTTGCGATGATGTTGCGTGATAGTTTTTGGACGATATGAGGATGCGAAAAGCGTATCGAAGCATGCTGTTGAAGAAACTTTAGCTGCAGGTATTTTTAACGAGAGATATAGGAGGACAGGCTTCGACTAGGGAAATGACGAAGCCATTATCGCAAAGACTATGAAGACTAAACGAAGGAATTACTTTTTGCCCTCTTTGATTTGGAATCTCATGTATTTCTTGATTTATGGCATTGACAAATCCAAAGCAAAAAGAGGTGCTTAGCGAATCCCAGAAAAAAATATTTATTATCATTTGCATTCTTTTGTGGTGGTTTTTGGGAGCCTGGTTTGGCAGGAATCACCTTTCATCACAAGACTAGAAAATGGTATTTTAAAACAGTTTGGTTCCTAGGAATAGTGACTACACTAGTAGCTTTGTATTTTGTATGGAGGTAATGAATGGCAGGAAAATCAATTTTTGATAAATTATGGGACCTCCATGTGATCACAGGAGAAGAGGGACAACCACAGCTCATGTATGTGGATCAACACTATATCCACGAGGTGACCAGTCCTCAAGCTTTTCAAGGATTACGAGATGCAGGGCGTAGATTGAGACGACCAGATTTAACATTTGGGACCTTTGACCACAATGTCCCGACGGTTAATATTTATGATATTCGAGATGTAATTTCCAAGGCTCAAATTGATAAGTTGGCAGAAAATGTTGAGGAATTCGGGATTGAACATGCTGCCCACGGTTCTGAAAAACAAGGTATCGTTCACATGGTTGGTCCAGAAACAGGACGAACACAACCAGGAAAATTTATCGTCTGTGGTGATAGCCATACAGCGACCCATGGAGCTTTTGGAGCGATTGCATTTGGGAATTGGGAACCAGTGAGGTCGAGCACGTATTTGCTACTCAAACTATTTGGCAGGTTAAACCCAAGAAAATGTTGGTGGAATTCACTGGAGTTCCTCAAAAGGAGTTTATTCCAAGGATTTCATCTCTAGCCTTGATTGCCAAAGTACGGTGTTGCTTGTGGTGTTGGCTACGTGGTGGAGTATCGAGGTCAAGCGATTGATGCACTCAGTATGGAAGAGCGAATGACCATCTGCAATATGTCCATTGAGTTTGGCTCTAAGATGGGAATCATGAATCCAGATCAGACCACCTATGACTATCTTGAGGGACGTGAGTGTGTTCCCAAGGATTTTGATGCAGCAGTAGCTGATTGGAAAAAGGCTGGTTAGTGATGACGATGCCGTTTATGACAAGGTTATCCGAATGGATGTCTCTGAATTGGCTCCTATGGTGACCTGGGGCACCAATCCAGCTATGGGTGTTGATTTTGATAGTAGCTTCCCAGAAATAAAGGATATGAATGATGAACGTGCTTATCATTACATGGATTTACAACCAGGTCAGAAACCAGCAGATATCGAACTAGGCTATGTCTTTATCGGTTCTTGTACCAATGCTAGACTAAGTGATTTGCAACTGGCAGCTCGATTTGTTGAAGGGAAGAAGATTGCCCCTAACTTAACAGCAATCGTAGTACCTGGTTCTCGACCAGTCAAGCGAGCTGCTGAAAAGTTGGGCTTGGATAAGGTTTTCCAAGATGCAGGCTTTGAGTGGAGAGACCCAGGTTGCTCCATGTGCCTAGGAATGAATCCTGACAAGGTACCAGATGGTGTTCACTGCGCCTCAACTAGCAATCGTAACTTTGAAGATCGCCAGGGATTTGGTGCTAAAACTCATCTTTGCAGTCCAGCAATGGCAGCTGCGGCAGCTATCGCAGGACGTTTCGTAGACGTTCGGAAAATGCCTGAAGCCCAGTAAGGAGAGGATATGGAAAAATTTACTGTTTATACAGGAACAACGGTTCCTCTTATGAATGATAATATTGATACCGACCAAATCCTACCCAAGCAGTTTCTCAAGTTAATTGATAAGAAAGGTTTGGTAAGTACCTCATGTATGCTTGGCGTTATCTGGATGACCAGTATACTGAGGACCCAGACTTTGTCTTTAACCGACCTGAATATCGCAAAGCCAGTATCCTCATCTCAGGAGATAATTTTGGGGCTGGTTCTTCGAGGGAACACGCAGCTTGGGCATTAGCAGACTACGGCTTTAAGGTCGTGATTGCAGGTTCTTTTGGAGATATTCATTACAATAATGAACTCAATAATGGCATGTTGCCCATTGTTCAACCTAGGGAAGTTAGAGAAAAACTCGCCCAGCTCCAACCAACTGACCAAGTGACGGTTGACTTGGAACAACAAACAATCATCTCACCAGTTGGAGAATTCTCCTTTGAAATCGATAGCGAATGGAAACACAAGCTCTTAAATGGTTTGGATGATATCGGTATTACTTTGCAGTATGAAGACTTGATTGCTGCTTATGAAAAACAACGTCCAGCCTACTGGCAGGATTAGAAAAAAATAGAAAAGGAACTATAGAACTATGACAAAACACATTCAATGGAACGGAACACTTTCACAAGAAGGATATGAGATCTTTAAAAGGTGAGGGCGGATGTATCGTTTGCCCTACAAAAGTTGGTTACATTATCATGACTAGCGACAAGGCAGGACTTGAACGTAAGTTTGAAGCCAAAGAACGTAATCGTAACAAACCAGGAGTAGTCCTCTGTGGTAGCATGGATGAGCTTCGCGCTTTAGCACAACTAAACCCAGAAATTGAAGCCTTCTATCAAAAACATTGGGACGAAGATATTCTCCTCGGTTGTATCCTTCCATGGAAACCAGAAGCCTTTTGAAAAATTGAAAGCATACGGTGATGGTCGTGAAGAACTCATGACCGATGTGCGTGGAACTAGCTGTTTTCGTTATCAAGTTTGGGAAAGCTGGTGAACAATTAGCTGCCAAACTTTGGGAAGAAGGGAAAATGGTCTACGCTTCATCTGCAAACCCTTCTGGAAAAGGAAACCGTGGTAAGGTTGAAGGTATCGGAGAACGTATCGAAGGAGCAGTGGACCTTGTCATTGAAGCAGACGACTATGTTGCATCAATCCAACCTGACAAAACGATTGAAACACGCTACGAGCAAGGTGTGATGGTGTCTATGGTCGATAAAGACGGCAAGCTCATTCCAGAACAAGGTGGAGCACGTTCAACTTCACCAGCACCAGTTGTGATTCGTAAAGGACTTGACATCGATAAAATCATGATGCATCTGTCAGAAACCTTTAACTCATGGGACTACCGTCAAGGTGAGTATTACTAAAATAAGAAAAGAAGTCTAGTGTTAAGAGGGGAGAAAGCCTCTACGCTGGGCTTTTTTTCTTTAGAAATTCTTTTCTTTTCTATAGGGATATGATATTCTAGATATGGAAATATATGACTAGTATTATATTCGAACATTATTATAAAAGGAGTCAGATTGATGCTGAAATAGAAAGAGTTAGTTTGAAGATTTTTATTCTTGGTACCAAGAAAAATAAAATAAGATTAAGAGAAGATGCATCTAAATATAGTATATGACAATGAACAATTACGTGAAGAATTTCTAAAGAGTGGCCTCTAGATAAACTATTAACCATGTCCATTGATGATTATGTTATTGGAAAGTGCAGAACAACTCATTTTTGTTATGCTCTTGAGACAGGAAAAGTACCAATCATTATTTATGGGAATTGGTGGAGGAGGTTCTTCAAAATTTGGTATTTATTGGAATGAGGATACTAAAAAGCTATAAGAACCAAGCAAATAAAAATCATTCCAGAATCAGAACTAGAAGACCGATTTAACAAATTAAAATCGGATTTGTATGAGATCATTCAAGCTGGTAGAAAAGTTAGATTTCAATAATCCTATCTTTGACATGAAACAGTCAAAGAATGAATTTATTAGGCGTTCTGCAGTTGTTACAAAACTTCTTTGTATCTATTCTGAGGGCTATTCTTTCTTAGGTGTAAATCTTAATAGTCAAAAGAGATTCTGGGAACAAGCTACTTCCTCAAAAAAATCAAGGGGGCCCTTTATCTTCAGAATCATGAGATTTGTCAACTCGTATTGCAAAAAAATATCCTGAGCTGGAACCATCATTGTTGGGAAGTATCTTATTTGAATATTCAACACAATTTTTAGACGAAAAAGAAAAGAAAGAAGAAAAAATGTCTCTAGAATATAAGGTCTATCATCCATTGAGTCAAACTCTACTACAATCCAAAAACCTCATCCTCCGTGGTGCACCTGAACGGGAAAAACTTATCTTGCTAAAGAAATTGCTAAAAGAATTAACGGATGGCAACGAAGATCAAATCGGCTTTTGTACAGTTTCATCCATCTTATGATTATACGGATTTTTGTTGAGGGTTTAAGACCAGTATCAAATGAGGGATGGCAGCTATTGAGTTTTAAATTAAAAGGATGGTATTTTTAAAGAAGTTTTTGTCAGAATGCTATAGATTCTAAGATGATTGGAGGTCAAGATAATTTTGATGAAGCTTGGGATTCTTACTTAGAATATATAAATGTTGCTGAAGAAAAAGAATATATAACAAAAAAACATCTTACTTATCTGTTAATAGTAGACAAAAATTTGTCAGTAAATTATGATAGTGGTGTTCCAGGATGGTCAATACCTCGCAAATATGTTTACGAGTTGTATAAAGATAAAAATTATAATAAGCAAGAATACTACAAAAGTGGCGGAAGAACTGTCCTAGAAACATTGAGAAAGAGATTTGGTCTGAAAGACTACATTTCTCCAACAGAGGTTGATACAGACAAAAAATTTCGTCTTCATCATCGATGAAATAAATCGTGAGAAATATCTAAGATTTTTGGTGAACTCTTTTTCTCCATTGATCCTGGCTATCGTGGTGAGAAGGGGAGTGTTTCTACCCAATATGCCAATCTACACGAAACTGATGAAAAGTTTTATATCCCAGAAAATGTTTATATCATCGGAACCATGAATGATATTGACCGTTCGGTGGATACCTTTTGATTTTTGCCATGCGTCGTCGTTTCCGTTTTGTTGAAATTACTGCTGAAAGCCAACTTGGGATGCTTGATGAGGTGCTTTGGTAAATGAAGCTCAAGAAGCTAAAATTCGTCTAAGAAACTTGAATGCTGAAATTGAAAAAAGTTCAGGAGTTAAATAGTCATTATCATATCGGTCCAAGTTATTTCTTAAATTGAAGGATGTAGATTTTAACTATGAATTACTCTGGTCTGATTATCTGAAACCACTCTTGGAAGATTACTGTGCAGGTTCTTACGAGGAAGTTGAAACTCTAGCAAATTTGAAAAAGGCCTTTGACAAGACAAGCAATGAACAAAAAAGATCAGATAGTTACTGATAACAATGAAGGCGATGGAAATGAAAATGCGGATCACTGATAATCAGCATAAGATTATTAAAGAAGACTTTAGTTGCAGAATATCCCCAAAATAAGCCAACTTCTTAGATAGAACATTAGATAATCTTTCTCAAGAAGATAATATCTTTATTTTTTTCCAAATGACCTAGAATATTCTCCAGACTTTGGATAAGGATCAAAAAGATCTTAGAAACAGTCAATCAGGAAAAATTAAGACAGGGAAATGTGATTGGTTTTCTGAGTTATGGCTCAGGAGAGATTAACCATTTCTTCTCGCTTTTTCAAAACGAAAGTGATGACTACTTTTTACATTATCTTTTGCAAAAGGTTCTACATATCAATCTAACTAGTTTAGATGTTGCTTTGTCGCGTGAAGATAGACTCTATCAACTCTTTGATGTATCTCTTTCCCAAGTATTTGCAAGCTGCTCTCCGAAAAAGGTCTCTATAAGGAATACCAGAGATTTTTCTCATAACGACAGTCATGTAAAGGGAGTGAGTTGATGTAGGAAATCATCTCAAGAAAAATCTTCCTTTCACGGGAAATGTTGCCTATACAACAG